>Ga0099822_1006049_pt1 | contig 15773 bp, 8 predicted proteins | sample CowpeawhiteBW_FD_76839 | JGI IMG/M metagenome (GOLD analysis project Ga0099822, IMG submission 76839) | Root nodule microbial communities of legume samples collected from California USA - Cow pea white BW | ecosystem: Host-associated > Plants > Roots > Nodule | place: USA: California | collected...
ATATATATATATATATATATATATATATATATATATATATATATATATATATATATATATATATATATATATTCAAACCATTCGAAAATACATGAAAGTTTAGTGGCTACATCTAACCCCAACAAAAATGAGTTTAGCTCTCCATTGTCATGGAGAGCTCAAACTTACAAAATGGAAAATGGAAGAGGGAGGAGACACAAAGAGGAAGATGGAGTTGTTTCCACAAGCCCTAGCAGACCTCCAAGCGCTCCAAGACGTGTTGTTCAAGCTTCAAAGTGTCCAAGATGCATTTCCCCTCGCAAAAATAGAAGAAAAATAGCAAACTTGCAACATCAGCGAACACTGGCGCCTGGTGGAAGGGTCTCACCACCCAGCGCAAGCCACCAAACAGGGGGCAAACTTTCACGCTACCGCCCGGCGGTGACCAAGATTCGCCAGGCGGTGACCAACAGTGGTGCCTGGCTGGCGCTTGTTTGGCGCCTGGCGTTGGCTGCCCGTTGCGCCTGGCGTTGTCTCTGTGTCGTCGGGCGCTTCTTGTTGATATTTTTGCTCTTCTCCTTGCTATTCCGGGTCACTCATTTGTCTGGACTTTTGGAGAAAAGCTTCCAATCTACAAAAAGGACACAAAAAATGGGGATTAGTGGTATATTTAGATCAGTGTAACCCACAATGTATTTATTTACAAAAGTAAGGTAAAATTGAGGATTAAGTAGGTTAAAAGCTTTGGAAGAGATGATTTTTCTAATGAAATAGAGCTTGGATAATGGTAAAAATTAACATTATCGAAACTCTTATCTCCATACGTGTGATTGCTCGCTTCAATGTCCATATACCAGACAGAGTTGTTTAAACAACTTGGACTAAGCTATCTGATCTCCTTTCCTTCACATAGCTCGAACGCTACTCGACTTTCGATTTACAACTTCTGAGTTCGGCATCTGAGTTTTGCATCATCATTAAAATCCTTATGTCTTCCTCGTCATCTTCCTCTATGAGAAGAGTTTTCATCTTTTCTTCAGTTCGACAAAACTTCGCTATATGACTAGCCTTGCCACAGTTGTAGCAGCTTATCGATCTGCATTCTCTTGCATAATGGTCGTACTTGCCACACCTGAAGCATTTCACTTCTAACTTGGACCAATCTCCTCGGCCCTTTACTTGACCACGGTCATGCCAGTTTTGCAACCTGGTCTGATTTGTGTCGTCTTTAACATCATCTCGGTCACGTCTACCTCGTCCTTGGTCACCTCGTCCTCTACCTCCATGACCTCCTCCTTGTGTGTTCTGAGTTTCATTCAAATCCAGTTCCTTCTTCTCCCTTCTCATTTGTTCGTGGGCCTAAATGACCTAGTAAATTCTTCCACTGAGAGAACTGACAAGTCCTTTGACTTCTCGATGGCACATACGATGCTCTCGAAATCATCTGTCAATGATCTCATGATTTTCTCCACAACCTGACTTGCTGGCATTGGCACTCCATTCGTGCCGAGTTGGTTGGCCACCTTCTCTACTCGAGTTATGTATTCGGTTACTTGCTCTCTATCCTCCATCTTCAGGTCTTCAAACTCTCCTCTAAGTGCTTGAAGCCAGACATGTCTGAACCGATCGTTCCCTTTGTATGCAACCTCCAAAATATCACATGCTTCTTTTGAAGATACAACGTTCGCAATCTTCTCGAAGCTTGACTTGTCCACCGCGTTATTTAAGAAGTACAAGGCCAACTTGTCTTTCACTCGCATTTTTTTCAATGCAGTATTCTGGGCTACCATCTGATTTGAGTTCTCTGAGGGTTCTTGGTATCCGCTCTTCACTATATTACATATCTCTTGGGGTCCTAGAAGGATCTTCATTTGTAGACACAAATTATCATAATTGATTTTCGTGGTCAACTGTGGCACAGTCAATACAAGAAATAGGTACAGATCTGTTGTGAAGTATATACATCTATTATTCCACCAAAGTGAGGTGTACACTTTGGTATCTTTTAAATGAAGGAGTTTTGAAACTCATCCTATTATGTAAAGCTTATTGCATACTTCTTTGTTAAGTGGAGGTGTTAGAAGACGTACCTTCTAGTGCATCCTTTGCACCAGTAAGGACGGAGAAGAATCAGAGGTAAGATGCCATGGAGGAGGACATGAAGTCACGATGAAGTCGATGGAATCACGTGGAAATTTATGAAGTTAAAGAGATTCCTTCTTGGTGGTTAATGTTTTCTTGGCATTCTTTCTATTTTATTGTGAAATTAAAGTCGGTATAGCCTGCTCTGTTTGAAGTGATTTGATCAGGTGATTCACCCTATGTTAACCTTTGACTATGAAAACGATTTTTCTTTTCAGTTGCCAATTATTATTTTTAATTAAATAATTATTTTATAAATTTTACATTTTAAGTATTAATTTCTTTAAATTTAATTCTTTTTTTTATTTGGTCATCTTTTTAAATTTTATTACTTTTTAGTTATAAAACTGCCTACAAATAAATAAAAAATATTATATATATATATATATATATATATGTATTAAACATCAGCTGAAGTCTATATTTTGATGTGAGAAGTATGATGCTGACTTAATTCGATACAAACTTTTGAAATTTTAAGAGTCATATAAATATAATATCAAATATTAGGAGTCATAACTATGGTATGAAATATGATGGGTGATGGAAATTTTAGTGGTTACGAAACTATGAGATATAAAATATATGATAGATAAAATAGATATATTATATGAAAAAAACATGTCATTTTATCTTATTCATATACTCTCTTTATATATATATATATAACAAAAAGTAACATGGTATAAAATATAAAATATTTCCTAATTTTAAAATAATAACTAATTTCTAAGATTGAAAGATATTTTAAAAGTTGAAATATTTCTTAAAAACTAATTTAAATAAAAAATATATTAGGTAAATATTTTAAAAAAATGGATTATATAATAAATCTTATGTTTTCTTAAAAATTGATTGAAAAAGCAATTTGTCTTATTGTAAATAATGAGTAGTCAAGAAGATATGAAACGCATATTTCAATGTCTACATTTGAATGATCGGCAATGCATGAGGATTATTGCTTTATTGAAGCATTCCATACAGTAGTCCATGTGAAGTCTTGTTCATTGGATAAATTAAATTAAATTAAGGGTGCGTTCTTTATCCTTCGCTACATTCTACAAAATGACCAATCAACAATCACATGTGAACAAATAAAAAATAGTTGTCAAATAACTTTACATAATTTTTTTATATAAATAAAATCACAAAATTATTAATCCAAATTTTTTTCACTGTGAATTTAAACAAAATACATACTTAAATGTGCGGACATAAACGAACTTTTACTTTATATAAAAGCCAACATTTTCGGCTCTAACAAAACTTTGACAAATGCATTTCATTCAGTAAGCTTTACGATGTTGCAGCTTCACGACCACGAGAATATTCAGAAAAAAAGGGTGACAATCGTATTACACGGAGCTTTCGCTGGTGATGATGATCAAGAGTTTTTCTGAGTCTTAATTTGTCTCCATCGTGGCTTAATACGTCGAAACCAAGGATAGAGGTGAGTCCATTTTATGTTTAATAAGGAAAACTTTAGGTGTTTATATTATTTTATTTTATTATATTATCTTATTTTAATGAGTTGAAAATTTATTTATATTAGTTATGGATTTTTTAAATTTATTTACATATAATATTTGTACTATTATTTTTTATATTTTATAGACTTAGTCTATAGTTTGAATAAAAATAAGTTAAGATAAAATAATGTAAATTAACATTTACATGAAAGAAAAAAAAAAAAGAATAAGCGTGACTATATTCCTGAAGTGATTGAATTGTGTGCAGTTATTTTGATTAGATAAGAAATTTGCATTTATTATCAAGTGGGTTGAGATGAAACAAACTCACAGCAAAAAAGTCCTGATGGTACTGTAAGATTACAGCATATAGACAATGACAATATCAAGGAGAGTATATGTAATACGTGCAATATTATGCAAAGAGAGAACCAAAACAAACTGCAGCAATGGATAATTTGTCTTTATTATTTCAAAACATATATAGTCAATGAAAAATAATTGATAACCAACAATGTATTTTGTTAAGGAAATGTATTTTGTTTAGGAGGTCATGATAAACAAATCCAAAACAAACCGGTTTAATTCCTAAAAAATAGGAAGTGATTTTTACTTATTCAAAAGCATTAATTAATAACTAATAATAAAATTAAAAACATCATTCATAAACAAATAACACACTCCTCTTTGCTTTGGGTACAGTAAACACAAGTTTCATTACCATTATCTTGAACTTGTTTGCAGGTAGTAGAGACTTGGTAAAAATATCAATCATTTATTCTTTGGTCATGCACAAAAGTTACAATACCATCCCTTTGCTTTCTCTCAACAAAAATAACTTATAATTATGTGTTTAGCTTCCCCATGAAATAAAGGAGCATGGGAAGTAGTTATTGCAACTTGATTATCATCAAAAATCTTAATGTCTTTCTTCTGCTCAAGATTAAGATAATTCAATATCTCCTAAGCTAAGCTACAAGGCTTGATTGACAACAACAGTTGTAGCAATAAATTCTGCTTTAAAATTAGATTAAACAATTGTTTCTTGTTTCTCTTAATTCCATGAAAAAACTCCAGATCCAATACGAAAGCAATATCCTGAAATGCTTCTCATGTCATCAATGCACCCTGTCAAATCATTGTCAAAGAAACCCATCAACTTGAGCCTTTCTTAAACTTAATGCCAAAACCAGTTGTACCATCGATGTATCTAAGTACTCTTCTAGTAGCCTTTAGGTGTGTTTCACTTGCACAGTCCATGAAACAGGATAAAATATTTAGGCTTTGTTTATTTGGGTAGATGGGTTTGAGGTAGAGGGAGAGGATGAGTTTGAGTAAATTTGAGAGTGAAATGTGTGTTGTTTTTTTTAAGGGATTTAGAGGTGATTATGAGTGAATTTAGAAGTAAAGTTTGTGAGAGTTAGTGAGTGATTTGATTGATATTATAGATAAAAATACCAACACCACAACAACTCACCACCACCGTGCAAGAGACCGCCTCGCTCACCACCCTCACCTGTGCCATCCACTCCCCACCCCAACACCTGCTGCCCCTGTAACACTGACAACACCGGTGCCTTCCCAAACTCCACACAACAATGACAGCGAGGGCACCGGTGCCTCCCTCATCACCCCTCACCTCACAGCCAGTGCATTATCACCACCCCAACACATTGGTGCGCCACTCCACCTCCAACACCACTCACGTCACCACCCCGCAACACCAGTGACAGCCCTCCCGCAACACAACACCTCTGAGAGACCACCACACCCCAAAGTAACTCACCTTTCACGATGACCTCTGCTTCACAAAACCAAACTAGCAACCCGTGTTGCAGCATTTTAAAATGAGCTGTGTGTGGAGAAGAATCTATTCAGGAATCTTGCTTTAGGAATCTTTCCAAACCATGGGAGCAGAGGACGAATATTGTACTCCATGTGCATGTGAGATGAAAAGCAAACTGCATTTGAAATGAAAAAGCGAGGACAAATACGGTAATATGTGCATATTACTCCCTAATCTGCTCATTCTACGGTGGATGAAAAAAATTATCAATCCCTCAAATCCGCACTTCCTAATCCGTTTAAATTCATCCAATGGAACACTTCAATGTTCATCCATCCGTGCTCGCAAATTGGTTTGAACAGTGAAATCAATCCAAATGAACAGGCCCGTATAGTAGTTAGGATGTCTGGTCTTGTTACTTTAAGGTACATTAGACACCTGATCGAACTCCTAAAGTATACCTTATCCACTTTTTTAGTTCCATCTTCCTTGCTGATTTTTTTCTTCATACTCTTAGGAGTGTTAACCTTACAATGTTTGATTTAAAGAGAGGACGCAGTTAAGCCTATATTTCGCAAATGATTGTTTATTTTATTGTATTAAGCTCTTATAGGTTGTTTCAATCCATAAAGTGTCTTCTTTAAATGATAGACATTGCCTTCTTCTTCTTCTTTTTTCTCAAATCCTTTAGGTTGCTCAAAATAAATTTCTACATCCAAGAGACCATTCAAAAATGCTTATTTATTATCCAATCAGTACACTTTCAAGTTCATTTATGCTGCAACAGTTAGTAGTGTTGGACAAACTTAAATGTGATTAGTTACATTTAATAGTTAATGCTATAATTAATTGTGTTAGGAGATTGCAAAGGTCAAGAGTGATACATTGTAATGATCGAGGAGTTAATTAATTATGTCTTGGTAGTAGTTAGAAGTTGTGTCTAATTCTAGAACTTGAAAGGCCAAGTTTAAGAGCCTATTGATGACTATTTCACAACAATTATTTCCCAACAAGTGTAGTGATAATAATACGAATAAGGGTTGTATCTACAGGGATCTAACAAGTATATTGGTAGTTTTATTTGTGGGTTTTTAGTTTTGATAAAGAGTACAAATAAAAATACATAGTAGTAATTAGATAGATTGAGTGGAGTATAGACTATGAATTGATTTCATCTCATCTTCTTCTACTACACCGGTACCATCTTGTTACTTTGCAAATCATTCAATGCTCTAGAAGTATCCTTTCTATGTAAATCTAAGTTCATCCTTGATACACTAGAACCTAAAGACTTCAAATCTAGTGTGATTCCTCGATCGTTGTTTTAAAGAAATTCAATTCAAGGTAGGCTATTTAGCTCTGAGTGTGAATATTCAACAAAAATATATTTACCCCGCTAATCTTTAAAATTTAAAATTGTAACCTATTTAACTACTTAGAATAATCAAAATAAAAAACAACAATAGAGAAGTTTAAAAAAAAAATCACGTTAACACACTAGACCTTTTACAATTACCTTCTACACCTCCATATTTTTGTCACGCACTACAAATTTTTGTTAAACATCCATTTTGTCCTGTGATTTATATCTAATATTGTGCTTCTTTGCATTAAACACGGTTACGTGGTTTTTTCCCCTTAATTTCGTACTTCTTACTGTCCAATTTCTTCTGCTACACTGAACAAACTTAATTCCATTATTTTTCTCCATTTCATCATTATTTAAATTTTTGAACATAATTTGCTTCATTTGTTTTCATTATCTCTTGAATTCTCTGTCATTCTACACCCTATTGAGAAATTTAGGAACGTGGGCGATTATAAAATGAATTCCTTCTTCCTAAAAAACAAATCAAAATAGAACCGAGAATATGCAAAGGGACAAAATAAAGAAAATTAGATGGTGAAAGGAACACCAAAGTTCCCCAGCTCGACTAGGAGCATAAAAGAATTGTACAAAGATGGAGAGCAAAAATTCAGAATTTTCAGTTTGAAAGAGCTTGTAGCTGCAGCAAATGCTTTCATTGGGATGTTGAAGATCGAAGAAGGTGGCATCAAGAAAGTATATATGGGAACTTTTAGTCCTTGAGGATACGAAACTTTAAAGAAAAAATTAACTTTGAATTGTAAAATTTGAAAACATATTACTTAAAATATATATTCTGAATTACACAATTTAATTAATTGAACCACATTATGAAAAATAATTTCAGGTAATTTGAAACACAACACATAATTTGTTAACTTCCGGATTATAACATTCATAAACATTTTGGATGAGTCAATCTAGAATCTTTCCTGTAAAACTACATCAAAAGTTTTTTACGTTTGTCAATGTGTATGAAAGTGTAGGAAGATGGATGAACCTGATCTTCATTGCCTTTGTCACAAATTATACAACATCCTCGTGATTTTGTTTCCATTTGAAACCTGTTATTAGGCAATAATAACATTTGCGTGCTAGAATTAGGGACATCGTTATTCATTCTATATTTAAGTTGTGAGGAATTGAAGTGCTGAGTTAGAAGAATTGAAAAAAAAGTTCATATGCATTTATGTTGTGTAAACCTTGGTTGCTTGATTGAATATAAGCAAAATATTTAATAAAGTATATTTTACTTTTCTTTAGTAATCATCAATTGACTGATCTGTTTCCACTTTATGTTTTATTGTGAAAGAGATGTAGTCGTAGAGGGTACAAGAAAAAGAAGATCGAAGCATGGATGTTTTGTCGAAACCACTTGATCCAATAATTAATTTTGTTTGGGGTAAGGGTGTTAAGCACGTGACCTACATTTTCTCTTACACGAAAAATTTTGAGGAACTAAATAAGAGAGTTAAGCGCCTTGGAGAAGAAAAACAGAGGTTAGATGGTAAACGTGATGAAGCTAAAAGAAAGGGTGACATTGTTGAAGACAGGGTTGATGAATGGTTTGGGGAAGTGGGTGAATTTGAGAGTAGGGTTGAGAAGTACAGGAATAATGCAGGTCACAAGAAGACAAGGGGTTTATATTATTTATTTCCTTACCATAGGCACAAACTGGGTAGACAAGCAAAGAAGATGGAAATGGAGGCTTTGAGACTGAAAGATGAGTGCCCCAAGGATGACCAAGTTTCCCATGCAGATAAAGTAACATCTTTTGACCGCCCTAATCCTGGCTACATTGAATTTGATAGTAGAAAATTCATTGTGGAAGACTTTATGACAAAACTTAAAGATCCCAATATCAAAATTATTGGACTCCATGGAGCACAGGGGATGGGTAAGAGCACTTTAATAAAAGAAATTGTTAGAAAAGCTAAAGATGAGGGGTTGTTGGTTGCTGAAATAGATGTAACTGAAAATCCCAATCCACTCAAAATTCAGGAAGATATTGCATACGTGTTAGGTTTGCCATTAGCAGGGGAAAGTGAAAATGTAAGAGCTGATTACCTAAGGAGGTGGTTAAAAGTAGAAAATGTGAGTATCCTTATAATCTTGGATAACCTTCATGAAAGATTAGACTTGAATAGGTTAGGGATTCCGGTTGATGATGATTATGGCTTAAGAAAGAAGAATGAGTTAAGCATAATGTCAAGTAAACAGGGTACAGCGGGCAACACAGGAGGTACTGATGAAAAGGTGCCAAGAAAGAAGAATGAGTCAAGAACTAAGCCAAGTCATGACAAACAAGATCCTTCTGGCCTTAAAGAGGATACTGGCCGCACACAATATACAGCGGGTGACACACGAGTTATTGATGAAAAGGTGCTAAAAAAAGGAAATTTTGTTGGTCATTATCAGGGATGCAAAGTTTTGCTTTCTTCACGTGATATGAAAGTATTTCCTCGTGATGTTGGGCCAACTTTCAATTTAAAGGAAATAGATGAAAATGAAGCCTTGCAGTTGTTTGAGATGGTGACCGGAGGAGGTGATAAAATGTCTATGCCAAAAGAAGAAATCCAGAACTATTGTACAGGGTTGCCCATTACAATAGTTACATTTGCAGAGGCATTTAAAAACTGGATTAAGTCAGAAAGCAAACCTACACTGGACAAATTTAAAAAGCAAGGTCTGGTTGAATGGCAAAAGTCTTCAGAGACTCCTAATAAGAAAAAATATGACCTTCCAAAAAATAAGGAACTCAAGTTCATTTACTTGCTTTGTGCTCAAATGGGTCACCTACCGCTGGTTAATGACTTGGTGAAATATTGCTTTGGATTAGGTATACTTGAAGGGGTTTCTTCCCTTAGTACAGCTCGAGGAAAGATAAATGAATCGCTCCAAGAGCTGAAAAACTTGAGTTTGGTGTCGTACGAAAATCCTAATATTCATTTCCATATGTCTCATATGGTTCGAGATGATGCTTTAAGTAATGCACTCATGGATCACAATGTTTTTGCTTTGAGAGATGGAAAACTAGATTATTGGCCCGATCTTGAAAAATGCATTTCTATTTCTATATGCAATAGTTACATTACAGATGGGTTTCCTCAAGTCATAAATTGTCCTCAACTTCAATTTTTGCAAATAGAAACTAATGATCCGTCTTTGGAAATACCTCAGAGATTTTTTAGCAGCATGACAAACTTGTTAGTTTTAATATTGACTGGTTTTCATCTGTCAAGCTTACCATATTCAATTAAAGACCTATTGAACCTCAGAATGCTTTGTTTGGAGCGGTGCACTTTGGATTGCAATTTATCGGTACTGAGAAAGTTTAAAAAATTAAGAATTCTCAGTTTCTCTGGATCTCAACTTAAAAATTTGCCAGTTGAGCTACGATACTTGGATAAGTTGCGAATGCTGGACATCAGCGATTGTTTCAAACTGAAGATTATTCCACTTGATCTTTTTTCTAATTTGACGTGTTTGGAAGAGTTGTATATAAGAAAAAGCTTGATCAAAATGTTGGTGGAAAAAGGGGAAAACAAAGGTCATAATTCATTTCTTTTTGAGCTAAAGAATTTGCATCAATTGAAAGTGGTGGACTTAAGCATCCCGTGTGTTTCAATTTTGCCCAATCACTTATTCTTTGATAGGTTAAAAGGTTACAAGATTGAAATCGGGGACGTTGAAATGTTTTCTGTTGGAGAATTTAGGATGCCTAATAAATATGAAGAACTCAAAGTATTGGCATTGCAGGTAAAGGACGACACTGATATTCAGTCTCATCAAGGCATAAAATTGTTGTTTAAAACATCACAAAGTTTGTTCTTGGGAAATGTATGTGTTCAAAATGTTGTTAATGAGTTGAACATAGACGGATTTCAGAATTTGAAACACTTATCCATCATAAATAACAATGATGTCGAATATTTCAATTCAACAGGTTTGTCTTATTGTGAGAACATTTTTTCCAATTTGGAATCTCTATGGCTCTGCAACATGATGAACTTAAAGATGATATGTCGCGGTCCAATTACACTTGAATCATTTGCCAAATTAAAAACCATCAAGGTTGAGATGTGTTGCCAATTGGAAAATCTCTTCTCCTTCTACGCAATTAAAATTTCTACTAGCACAGGAACAAGTGAGATTTTTAAATGTAATTCTAACATGAAGAAATTTCTAGCTAGTTTAGAAATGATTGAGGTTTGTGAATGTGTATCTTTAAAGGAGATCCTTCAAATACCACCGGATTGTGTTAAGGATTGTGAATGTGAATCTTTAAAGGAGATCCTTCAAATACCACAGGATTATGCTAAGGTTGAGTTTCTCAAATTACGAACTTTGACACTCCAATCATTACCATCATTTACTTGTTTTTATACCAAAGTGGAGAGATCTTGCTGGCCACATTCGATAGAGGCTCAAACTACAAATAGGGGTCACACAGAAATTTCTACTGAACAAGCTGGCCACAATGACAATGCGCCTCCTCTTTTTGGTGAACCAGTATGACATTACATATTTTTCAAACTATTTAAATTATTAACTCATTTGTTGTAAACATATTAATTGTGTATGTGTTTACAGGTTGAAGTTCCAAACTTAGAAAACTTGAATTTATCCTCACTCAACATTCGTAAGATATGGAGCGACCAACACTTATCAAGTTTCTACTTTCAAAACTTGATAAAGTTAGTTGTGAAAGATTGTGATAGATTGACACATCTATGTTCATTACCTATGGCTAGCAGTTTGAAGAAGTTGAAAAGCCTCGTCATAAGTGGGTGTCTGAAAATGAAAACGATTTTTGAGATTGAAGGAGTTAGTGCAAACAAGGTATGTATTGGTATAAATAGTTTTTTGTTTATCTTTTATATGTAATAATGGTTTATTTTCATTAAAATGAAGGTTTGTGTCTTCCCTAAGCTGGAGGAAATCCACCTTAGCAAAATGAAGAGATTAACGGATATGTGGCAAACTGAAGTGGGTATTGATTCCTTTTCTAGTCTCATTTCTGTAAGGATTGAAGAATGCGATGAATTGGACAAGATTTTTCCGAGTCACATGGAAGGATGGTTTGAAAGCTTGATTAACTTGAAAGTTTCTAACTGTAAGTCCGTGAAAGTGATTTTTGAAGTTAGTGATTCTGAAGAAATAGATGTATCTAGTGGGATAGACACAAATCTTCAGGTTATTCTTCTTGATGAACTCCCGAAGTTGAAGGAATTGTGGAGCAAAGATCCATATGGAATTCTCAACTTTAAAAAACTTCGGACTATAGATGTAAGTAAGTGTGATGAACTAAGGAATTTGTTTCCGGCTTCTATGGTAAACGATGTATCCAAGCTTGAACGCATGTCAGTATTGCGTTGTAAGAGGATGGTGGAAATTGTTTCAAGTAAAGATGTATCAGAAGTTGACAATGATCCATTAGAGTTTCCTGAACTAACATTTGTGAGATTGTACGTTCTTCCAAACATGAAGCAATTCTACAAAGGGAGACATCCAATGAAGTGTCCAAAGTTGAAGGAATTGAGTATGGGCAAGTGTATGAAGCTTAAAAGATTTGAAACAAATGATGAAAAGTTTGTTTTCTCAGCTGAAGTGGTAAGCAATATTCCATCTTTATCAGAGTTTCAAAACCAAAAAGTTCGATCAAACTTTTATGATATGCCTGATAGAGAATAAAAGAAATATAATAAAAAATATGTAAAAAATTGGAAACAAAAGAAAATATATGATAACCAAAATAAAATTAATGATATTCTATGGTTGAGAAAAATAAAAGATAAATTAAGTTAAAAAATGAATTTTAGGATTGTTTAGTTTTAAAAAGAAATAAAGGAATGCTACTTTGTTAAATTTTATTCATACTATTATTGTTACTATTTTCATCAATGTTTTCATTTGTAGTGTTATTAAAAATATTTGATTTGTAGTAAAGGCTTTATTGTCAAATCTATATATTTACACAAGTGTTTCCTATATAATATTTTTTTATTGAAGCATACTACATTTTAAGTCAATAATTATTACATATATATACACACACATAATTGATTTGACTCTCCAACCTTAGTTTTTAATTAATATAAATTGAAATTCTGAATGGTTTATAAAAAATGTTTTAAACATATCTTCAGAGAAAACTATAACATAAAACGAGGTTTAAGTAATACTGTTTTATTTTCTACACACAGGAACAACCTTTGGGATTTCTAAACTCATTTTTTTTCTTTTAAAATCTTACATTAATACGTCCACGACATTAATATAATTAAATGAAATTCTGAAAATGAAGTTCCTATTTTAATTCATGATTTAAGTTTTTTAAAGGACAAACAACCAAACGAAAACAAAAACGATACACAATTCTGATCATAAAGAGTTACAATTCAATGCAAACTACAAAAACCAAACAAAAAAAGGGTAAAATAAAAAAAAAATTGAAGCGGGTGTGCTGGAGACATTTAATTCAGTCTACTTACTATTTACTTTGATTGTTTAGGTGTTCCCCAAGTTGGAGTACATGGAAATTGACTTCCAGGAAGCTCAAAATTGGTTATCCAATTACAAAATGCTGAAATTAAAAGAGCTTATTATCTTGAATTCAGTCCACCGCCCAGATCTTTTGTACCCGTTTTTGTACAAAATGCCAAATCTAGAAAAGTTAAAATTGACTTCTTCTTATTCTGGATCGTTGCAAAGTACAAACATTGGGCAGCATGACAGATTGAGAGTAGTATTACAGTTGAAGCAATTGCTTATTTGTTCCTCAAAGTTAAAGGATCTAGGATTTGAACGAGACCAAGTTCTAGAGAGGCTGGAGCTTTTGAAATTAAGAGATTGCGACAATTTGTGCAATTTATGTCCTTCCTCTGTATCGTTGAGTTACTTGACATGTTTGAAACTGAAGAGATGTAATGGATTAAAGAATTTAGTGGCATCCTCCACGGCCAAAACCATGGTTCAACTTAAGACCATGAAGGTAATAGACTGTCGTCAAGTAGAGCAAATAGTAAGCAACGACGGAAGTGAAGAAGGCAAAGGGATCAAAATTGTATTCAGCAAATTGATTTCTATAGAACTTGTGGGGCTAATGAACATGACAAGTTTTTGCGGTTACAAGAACTGTGAATTCGAGTTCCCATTACTGGAAATATTGATAGTAAGAACTTGTCCGAAAATGGAGAAATTCAGTGAAAGAGGATTAATAGCACCAAAGTTGAAAGATGTATATGGTGTGGAGGGAGATAAAAAAGCTCAATGGCAGTGGGAAGGTGACTTGAATGACACCATACAAGAAATTTTCCACGATAAGGTACTTTTTAATTTATTTAATACTATTTCTCCTAATTTTATGAACTTTTCTTATATGGGAAAAAAATTAAAAAAACATGATTGGATATTACAAATACATGTTTTTTCCAATAAAGCTTTAAATGGATGTACGTTGAGGTTTTATTTTTTTTTAATTATGTTTTTTTAAGTCCTTTTATCTATTTATTAAATTAGATCTGTTTTTTGTTTTAAGATTTTCACACAACACGGTTACAAAATTTCCATTATAATTAACTAGTGAAAATACACATTACGATAATGTCTGTTCCCTTCTTGTAATAAAAAAAATAAAGTTATAATCATAAAAATAAATATTTTTTTTTATAATTTAGTTATAAATATTTTTTATTTATTTAATAGATGGTTTTTATTTATTTAATTTAAAAAATTAATTAAATAAAAAATGTTTAAAAATTAAAAAAAAAATTAGTTAAATTTAAATAAAACAATAATTTTAAAGATAAAAGTAAAAAAATGACACAAAAAAATCTTCATTATAAGTATAAATTAATAGATTTTATACATTAAAATTTGTGTTTTTTAAATAAAAGTAACACAATTTGGCACTGTAACGTCCCATTTAATTATTAAGCGAAATTAAAGGAAAATGTCACACAATATAAGTACAGTAGCGTAGTCCTGGGGTCTTTAACACAACCCCGACAAACTCGGGCACACCACGATGCCAAAGGAGAGCTGAATACGAATACAACATAGAAAGTAGCGTAGAAGTACATAAAGAGATACATGGGCCATAGCCCTAAATAAAACACAAAGAAAACTCCAGCCCAGATGGCTAAGCAGCAGAATCACCGTTCCCTTGCTGACCACGAGAACCTTGCCCATCTGCTCCCATCAACCAAGTTGATGATCATCGCAAGGAGAAACAGCCACATACAACACAACCATGTAACGAAACGGGTAAGCTAGAGCCAACAACATATTCATCATGCAATCAAATATATTTCCATCATCACATATCCACATAGCAACCAGACATGTTATGACTCTTCATTCAATACACTACGACTTGACTCGACTCATCCGGATACGTATAACTTAGTCGGATTCAGCGGATGCTTGCACTTGTGGTGGATACCTCTGCTCGACCCTGAGCTGCTCGATCCCTGAGCTGTGTAATACAAGTGTTACGATGATTCAAAATCTCTCCCACCACAAGGTTAGCCCTTAATGAATTTCAGGCCTCTTGCTGCTCTCACCACAGGAGTCAGTCCGCTCTAAGTGAGACTAATTGGCCCCTTAGAGTGTCAGGATGCAATCCTTACCTTGAATCCTTACTTGGTTATACAGATGGGGCACCACCATGGACACCCACTAACAGGGGCCATGGAATTACGTCCCAAACACTGAAGCGCAACCCCGAAAGTCTCACCGAGAGACCCCAAAGACTTATGCACTGACGCATACAGGACACAACTGCACAACCCAAAAGATATTCACTACGCATGTATATGTTAATTGTACCGACCTTTAAGTCAACGCTTTTCATGTTCCAGGCTCAACACATTTCGCCTCATCAAGAACCATCCATGTACCAAGAACTTCCAATTCATATCGTTATCATGCCTCTCTCATACCAACCCTTTCAATACAATCTCATGCAAAACTCATGTCAACCCTTTATACATAATTCACAACTTGTATTTCTCTATCATACCCACAC
>Ga0099822_1006057_pt1 | contig 15765 bp, 8 predicted proteins | sample CowpeawhiteBW_FD_76839 | JGI IMG/M metagenome (GOLD analysis project Ga0099822, IMG submission 76839) | Root nodule microbial communities of legume samples collected from California USA - Cow pea white BW | ecosystem: Host-associated > Plants > Roots > Nodule | place: USA: California | collected...
AAAAAAAAAAATATAATTATTACCCCCCCCCCCCCCCCCTAAAATCTATATCTAAATTCATAAAGAAAATCCAATAAATCAATTTAAAAACATAACATAAATTTAATTTTCCAATTTTGATAAAACTGTTTTGTTTAGGAAACCAATTCTGTAAAAAATGAAAAATGAAATTTAAAACAATTTAAAAACGGAAATCATAAATGAAGAGTTTCGTTAAAAACAAAAAACAAAACAGAGAGATAACTTGTTTGTATAATTAAAAAAAAATGTATTAGAGCACGATTTCACAAAATGAAAGAAATAATCTAAAACATGTTTCATTTTAACGAAAATTTGTGTTTAATAACACAATAAAAAACCTTTTATTAATGTTATAGACATGATAAAGTTAAGACCATGATTACAACAAAATCCTCGATACTACTGTTATGTATACAACCAGCACATGAAAACTACTACTGCAAACCATTTTGCTTTCAAAACATCATCGGTTGCATTTCTCATCTCATTCAAAAATCTTTAAATTTCTGATATCAATTAACCACAAGCAAAAAATATAAGATATTTGGATATTACATTCAACTCAAAATTCTAAAATAAATAATTTATATATTATTGATCTTATTTACTTTTATTCAATAATATACTCGGACTCACTTGGAATCCTAACCATAGTTAATATTTTCCAATAAAATTTAAACATTGTTATATGATTGATACCATGATCTCAATCACAAGGCTCCCTGTGGAGTATGCTCAGAAATATCTCCATATTTTTTGATCTGCATAATGCTATTGTGCAGAAATATTAGAAATATCAGAACTATAAGAAATCAGAATAGCACTTATGCAGATATCAATATCTGCATATTTCTTCATTCGCACAATACCTCTCCAGAGTCAGATATTTGAGCAAATTCTTGTGCCAGAAAATCAACAGCAGAGGGAGAAATAAGTCATTAAACTTAACTTAGTGGAGTAAGAAAATGTATGAATGTGCTAAGGAATTATATGGATTTAACAAGAAAATATCACATAGTTTCTGCTTATATTAAAACTATTCTTCCTGTGTGAGACCGTGTAGCAGCATCCTATGAAACCCGGATATAGATATACACATGGACACGAATATACATTTAAATTGAAAAACATATGATACAGAACACGAATGCATATATATTAGTTTCAAACCTTCGACTAACACAAAAATGAATCTAATTTATCTATCTAATATATAAAGAAGTGGAAAGCAGTGATCATATAATTTTTTTTCTTATTTTTATAATCATAATAGAAACTTAAGTGATAAATTTACAAGTTTGTGAATTTTTTTAGAAAATCATTGAAATTATAGTTATTAACATTATGTTGGAGTCATGTCAAAATCAAGTTAAAGACAAAAAAAATGTCTTTCAAATTGAAAATTTTACTAATACATATTATACGAGTGTCGATGTCTGAGAAGTATCGGACACGGGTCAGGTGTGTCCGGACTTCATAGGTGCGTCAACTTACTAATTAACAAATCTTATATTACTATTACATTATTTAGAAAAAAGTATTTGTTGCTGGTTTATGTTTCCATGGAATACATTAACTGAGAAACGATGAAACAAAATGGTCCTGCAGAAAGCCATAATATGAACAACTCAGAAATCAACAGTGCAAATCAGTCCCTGCATTAGATGAAACCGTTAAAGTTTAAAATCTGTTAAATTAATCTTCACATAGTAAAAACTCATTTCCTTCAACACTTGCATTCAAGCTAAAAATTCTTAATAGGTACTGGATTTGTTTTATTTGGGCACTGTTCCACCTCCATGCAGTGTCTACTTAAGATTCACATTTATGGCTTCGTAAATGACTGCAATTTATTTACTACATGATGTTTGGAGTAAAGTGCGGACAAGTGAAAATTAAATGCATTTGGATGAACATTGAAATACATTAAATTTCTCTAGTTGTATATAGTTAAAAGTAATGTTGAGAAGTAATTATGACAAACCTGTGACAAGGTAGGGAAAATAGCTTAGTTTGATTTTAAATTCTGTGGCAGTTAGAATTTACTTCTGCATAAATAGTTGGGGATGTTATTATTCAGGGACCATTCTCATATCAAAACCATAAATGTGCTTGTTGAGGACCATTTTCATGTGTAATGCTCCATGAACATGCCATAATTGTTTTTCATTGTGTTTGGTAAGAATCAAATGGGAAAAAGTATTGATGTAACTTTTTTTAAGTTTTATCTTTTTCTATTAAAGTTTTTGGAGGGAAAAGAGGAATTATGGCAAACCAAAATTGAATTTGAATTCTTTGCTGGATTTTTTTGTATTGTTGTTTTTATAATACATCAATTACTACTAATTTTGATGTTTTAAAATATATTAAAAAAATATTTAAAATATCAATACAGTATATTTTTAGAAAATCAGAACTCACCAAAATCTTACCCAATCATCTATAATCAAGCCGCCACACAAGGTGGCTGTGTGGCCCCAAACATCAACCACCGGTGATTCACATATCTTGATGAGAGTCTTACTTTAAAAAGTTTAGGTAATTGATTAGTTAATTCTATTGGATAACCTGTTTACATGATGATCTAATAGTTACTTAAATCTGCAATGGTGAATAATTATAACTAGTATCTGTTGTTGACTGGTGTCTGCAATTAGTTACCTTTTCATAGTTTCTGTTTATGTTTAAAGGACATAATTATTTCCTATAATGAAAAAGAAAAATATATAGTTGAAAGTAAACTAAATTAATTTGAAATAAAAAAGTTACGAGTATCTGTCGACCAAAATAAAATAATAAGTTTACAAATTAAAGTGTAAATATCTCTGTCTTCATTAATACTATACGAGATGTCTTTTAAAGTCTGTTTATTGTTAATAAAAAAAATATAATAAAAAAAATCACTTCTCACTTTAAAAACATTATGTACTTGATTTCTGGAAAATAACACTCATCCACATTAGTCTCTGTTTCTCTTTATTGAAACATATTTTCAAAGAACAAAAAATATAATCACAAAAATACAATTTAACCTTTTTTTCTATCTTTACTATCTCTTATTAAAAAGTTTTAGATATACTTAAGTTATATAAATTCTTCAGATGCTTTCTTAAAAAACTCTGATTGAATCTGATATATTAAACTATAATTTGTATAGGATAATTCAATGTTCACTCTGCATTAATCACACGTGCTTATGAATTGCACAGAAAACTTCAAATACCAAACATTCCATTATTTGTAGGATTTAGTATACTTGTGAATATACATATTTATATTATTATTAGTAGTAATATTACATAAAAGGCGATTTTCCGGAATTAGTTGTAAAAAAATGGAAAAAAAAGAAGAAGATGAATGTGGAAAATGGAGGTGTTGTGTTGGGTGAAAGGGTGTGTTTCCATTAATAAGAATCAACGAAAATGTCAGGGGAAGTGTGATGATCATCATCATATACAGCTTTAGCATTAGGTGGAGGAAGAAAGGGTGGAGTGGTACACCTCAGCAACGCCCAATTAACGCCGTCAAAAAAAGAGTGTTGCTTGATCGCAGAAGCACCCATGAGGGACCCTAGCCGCTTGGCGGGGTCCTTAACAAGCAACTGCGATATAAGGTCCTTCATGGCGCCCGAACACGCCGGTTCCTTCGGGAACTCAAGGGCTCGAGCCACAATGTTCGCCAGGGTCAGCTCGTGGTCCATGCCCTTGAACGGTGTCACGCCGTAAAACAGTTCGAACATAAATATCCCCAAAGTCCACCAGTCCACCGCACTGCCGTGGCCCTCGCCGGACACGATCTCCGGCGCCAAGTACTCGTGGGTCCCCACGAACGACATCGACCGAACGTTCATGGGCTCCGCCACGAACGCAGGCCCACTACGCAGCTTCTGCTTCTTCTTTCGCTTGCGTTTTGGCTGGAAACACGACGCCGTCGGGACTATGCAGTTCGGGATTATGCACGACGACGACGACGCCACGCGCGCGCCTTCCACGTGGCAGTCGTTGCGCGGGGGAAGGGGGTTTTGGTCGGAGATAATCTGAGCCGTTGATGAGGAATCGTCGCATTTTAGCGAGAGATCGAAGTCGGTGAGCATGATGTGGCCGTCTGATCTTATCAACACGTTTTCGGGCTTGAGGTCGCGGTAGATTATCCCTAACATGTGGAGATATTCAAGCGCCAACAAGACTTCCGAAGCGTAGAACCTGTCATTAACACCATAATTATTGAATAATGTTGGTTAAACTGATTAATCACAAGTTTTGTTTGTTTGTAAGACAGGAAATGTGGCTTGTTTTTCAACTTGGCATGTGTTGTGCGACATTTTTGGGACAACATCGATAACCTCCATGCAAATGGAAGAAAGTAGGAGAAGTCAACGACACAGCCATATGCATGTCCATAAAAAAAAGTCTTGTGTTTCATGTGAGAGTGAGACGTGCAGATAATGACAAGAGAACAAAAGCAGTTATTAAAGTGACTCTTCATGCAAAGGAAGCATTTTCTTGTGATTTCACCCACAATAAAAATCAAGGGTAGTTGAACATGTCTCTGAAGGATTCAGCTTTGTTTCCATTCATCACTCTGGTTTTTTAACACATCAAAAGCAGAGAAGGAAGAAGGAAGAACATGAAAGAAACATTTTGACATGCGTTGGAATCTTTTGAATCCTCGCCTAACAGACAACCTATAACCATCAATTTTTTCTTTTTCTTTATCAATCTACATTCAAAAAGCAAATTCCATTATATTACAGAAAGATTAACAAACTAATTGATTGATTAATTAATTAGTTAATTATACTCTGCAAAAACATTTAATTAGGAAAATCAATCCCATATCCCCTGTCCAAGGGGATTTATTTCCATAACAGGGACCACTGCAAGATTTGGCTCTCAATCAGTTTACTAATTTTAAGAAATAAAACGCAGAAATCCCGCAAAAATTATGGAATCAAGTTTAAAATGTTTTATCTTATCCCCTACGTATATACAGAGAGAGAAAAAAAAGCAAAAAAAAAAAGCAAGAAGATTCGTCAACAGGGGTAGATTCTCCCCTAAGAAAAAAAGCTATGAACTTTTTCAGGTTAAAAAACTCTGCGTAGTCCCCACAAACCTGTAAAATTTACATTAAAAAAATAAAAGATGGAGTGAAATTTATCCACGACCTCAAAGGGTGATCATGCGCATTTTATGGTACCACAAAGTTTATGACAAAAAATTTGAACTAGCAGAGTGCGTTGTCGTTTTGACTTTGAAAGTAATTTTACATAGAATGCATAGGCAATCGCACCATCACGTGCCGCCATTTTGAAATCACTTCTTCAAAACGTCATCATCGTATTCTTAATTTCCTAAACCCAGTCCAATATTACTCTCAGTGTTCTTTGTTTAAAGTTAATCCACACTTCTTCACAAAACAGTTTTTGTAAGTTATTGTTTGTTTGGTTAGTTAAGTTGTAAAAGTGAAACTTTAATATTTTAATAAATGAAAAAACACCAGATTAAAAAATTAAAATGCATAATCAATTCCTTAATTCCGTGCTAATTCCTTGTGTGTCGATTGAGAAAGAAAAAATTCTATTTTCACCCGAAAGCTTTCTACCGTCTCCAAAGGGAATGGCTTTTGAGGAAAAGCGCGTAATTTTGCTTAATTGAAGTGGAAACCCATTCATAAAACCAATATTATCAAAATACTTTAATGTTATTTAGAATTTAGAATTTATTTATAATTTATACAAAATAATATTATAATTATTAATTGATATTATTAGTGAATGAATATTTTAACCTGAGGATTCTTCCCTCCAGAACAAAAAACAAAAAAAAAAAGATTGCAATGATTTCACTGGAAGGAAACGGCGGGCGCACCTGACGGCGGATTCGAGGAAGCGTTTGTTGGGGAAGCGCTGGCGGAGGACGTGCAAGTCACCGCCGGGGCAGAAGGGCGTTAAGAAGCAGAGCCATTTGGGCGCGTGGATGGACGCGTACAGCGTGGGCAAGAAAGGGTGATCCAACATTTCCAGAATTTCCCTCTCTGTCCTCGCTCTGCCTTCCTTGTTCCTCCTCGCCAAGTCCTCCTTCTCCATCACCTTCGCCGCGAACACGGCACCGCCACCTTCTTCTTTGGGCTCCGCCAAATAGACGGCACTCATGTCGCCGGAGCCGAGGCGGCGCGTGAAGCGGAGGTGCGAGAGGGCGAGAGGCCTCGTACGGTGGATGAAAGAGGCGCAGGGGTCGGAGGATGGCGCGTGCGGCTTGGCGTTAGGGAGTGGCGCGTGGAGGAAGTGAGAGGAGGTGGAGGGCGTGACGGTGGTTGTTTCGGAGCTGAAACTTGTGCTGCGTTTGGTGGTGTTGGTGGAAGCGAAGCTGAGACTGTGAAGGTCGTCGGCTAGATCCTCTGCGTCCATGGTTTGTGTTTGGGAATGGAAATGAAGATGAGAATGGAAGAAGAAGAAGAAGAAGAAGATGATGAAGAAGAAGAAGACGAAGTTGAAGTGTTTGAGAGTGTGCGTGTGAGAAAGAGAGAGGTTGTGATCAGAGAAAGAGGGTAATTGTCGGTTCGATCCTTTCCTTTTTTTATTTTCCAGAGCCACACGCGGCTTTCTATCTCAAAAGGGTTGGGCCGAGAATCTGGGCTTGGCCCACCTTCAAACACTATAATAAAAATACCTAAATTTTGAAAAAAGTCAAAATAAATTACTCAAATATCAAACAAGTTTTTGTAAACTTAATAACTTTTTGTTTTAATCCTTAAAACACATGTCAAAATCATCTTTTAAGGTGTTAACTTTATAAATATTATATTAAGTTTATATTTTTCTTTTTACTTCAGATATTATTATAACATTATATTCACTTCCTATAAATGTCTCCTGCTTTAAAAGTTTAAATACGTCTCTAATTTCTTTTAAATCATTGATTTATAATTTTGATTTTAAAAAGTAATTTTATTTTCATTTAAAAAAAAATTTACAAGAAAAACCACCGACCACATCATTTTAAAACATGAAACTCTGTCATAATGTTGATTTTAAAAGGTGTATCAAAGAACAATCAAATGATAGAAGGGAGATAATATTTAAATTGCGGTTGACCTCGATTGCTAAGCAACATAAAACTTATTGTATAAATTTGGTAAGTAGTGTTTGGGGGTATAATCTAGAGCTGTCAAAATGGATTGGAACCTATGAGCCAACCCGGCCCACCACGGGTTTGGACCAGGTTGGGTTGAAATTTTTTTATAAATTTGAATACGGGTTGATTTTTGATCCGGCTTACTTAGAACAACACATAAATAATTTGGTATTTTTTTATTTTAGTTTGTATATTTGGATGTATTGAAGTTTATTTAGATTTAATTATAATTATAATTTAGTTTTGACTGAAAAAAAAAACTGTTGTTTTTTTAATTAAGTGAGTCCGTGAGTCCACCCGTTTAATCCACCAACCCGTAATGAGTCGGATTGAGTTCAAATTTCTTTGGCTCGCTAATAAATGAGCCAAGTTAAGTTGACTCACTAAGTGATCAACCCATTGTGGATCGAGTCGGACTGAGTTACCCATTTTGACAACTATAGTATAGTCTTAATATATGCGTTTTTAAAATACTAAGTACTGTCTCAGATGTTGTTTATTTACCTCAAGATCAATTTAAAGAAACGAAAGTAGTAATTTTAAATATCTTCAATATGTTCTCTAAAAAATGTCGCATAGATCTAGCATAAAATTTTATGTTACGAAAAGTATGAGAATATTATAATATTATAGTATTATGAAAATGAAAAAATTTAAAACCATTGATGTTGGATGTTTGATACAACTGTAAAGGTTAGGTGAGCGTTAAAACATGAAGTAAATAAGCTCTGCATGCAATGCATTCTCATTCACTGTTCTCACGTGCATGAAGAAGCACCATCAAAATGTATCTTCAGATTTCAGGTTCATTTATGTTTTGTCTTTATAAAAGTTTTATTGTTAGTAACAGTTAACTTTAAACGTTTTTGTGTTTATCTCGTGTTCTTAAGTTTCACATCTCTCATAACATCAATGCAAAAAAGTAACTGTATATAATAGTGAAGACAATGGAAGAAAAAAAAAATGGCATTATAACGTTTTCATTCACAAAGCAAAATGCAGATTTAATTCATTTTTATTTTGTATATAATATAAATTTTGTAAATATATATACATACTTATATAATTTATTTATTATGACGTTTTTATTGTGTTGTTTATTTATTAATCATTTACAATGCTTTTGTTAGGTTTTGATAGCTTTATTTTTTGAGTGTCTTTAGAGACACGTTACCCTATCTCCATAAACAAATGAAATGTAGAAAAGACATCACAAATTTTTATGAAGATGAGTAGAAATCGGTGTTAAAGAGGACATGATCATTTGCACAGGGATAAATTTTAAGAATTGATTAAAATGTAATTTATTTTGAAAACTTATATTTCTAAAATGATAAAATATAATGACTTGTGAGAATGAAATCTAAATCTATAGTGTGTGTTTATGCAAAGAATAAAGTTAAGGAATAATTAAGATAAAATATTTTTTTGGTGTTTCATTATTTTTCAAAGAGGTGTTGTTTTCCTCAATTAAATTAGAATAATTGGAGGGAGTGTTTAATATTTTTTTTTGGAATTCGAAATTAAGATTTTTTTTTTATGTTGAGTTTATATTTTAAAAAATAATATTATCATAAAACTATTGATAATGTTTGGTAGTTAGATTTTTCCAAAATTATATGAAAATTGGAATTAAAATTTTTCAATGCAAACAAACATAATATTATTTTATTACTAAATTTAATATGGTAAGTAACACAATATTTTTAGTCAAAATATTATGTTGCTTTCATATTTATCGGAAATTTATATGTAGTGAGAGAAAAAAAAAACATATTTTATTCATGAGTTCGCATTTTTCTTTGTTTTTATATGTGATTGATTCTATATTTTTTAATATTGTTGTCTAATTTTTAATTTTCATAATTCTATGATTTGTTTTAAAATAGTTTTTTGATTCGTTTGAAAACAGATATTTGTTTTATTTATCTGTTTTATATATATTTACATTAATCAAAATGTTAAATAACACACACAAAAATTATAATTTAATTTTGATTCATAAATTTAGTTTGATGATATTAAATCTATAAACTCTTGTATGAGTCTATATCATAAATGAATGAAAAAAAAAGAGAGTAAAACAAAGTGAAAAAATGGCTGTTTATGTGAAATAATATAAAGTGAAATGAGAATGAAAACAAAAGAGATAAATCTTATTCGGTATGAAAGAAAATAAAAAGGTAATTTTTTATACCATTTCTTATGAAATGCATATTATACATAGTTTTTTTTTTTTTTTTATGCAGCGCATGTGAGAGATACTCCGTGGATAAAACATAATTAAGTTTTTTTAGAATGAGAGTTCAAGTCTGACCTAATTCCACAAAATTAATTTGTAAAAAATTATGCATAAAATACAAATCAGTTTTGTGAGGTTGAGTTAAGCTTTAAACTTACTTCTAACATGGTGTCAAGTTACAATCAATTCTAACAAGGTTTCTTGGATATTCTATTTCACCCCTTATCGGACCGCTAATGTACCACTCACTAATTTTTAGTCCCACGCGCGAGATGAATATCTGTCAGCGTGAGAGGGTGTGTTGGAAATCCCAAAACGACTAGAGATAAGACCAATTCACAATATATAAGTGAGTGCAATTTTCACCTTACAAATCGATTTTGTAGGATTAAGTTAGACTTTAAACCCAATTCCTAAGAGTTTTTTTTTTTTGACTGATTTTCATTGTGAAGTGGAAGAGATTATTTTAAACGCTTGAGTGGGTGGTGTTAAAGTGAGTGATTTATAATTTAATTTACAATTAATTTAAAATAAAAAATTTTCATTGAGTAGATGATATAATTTATATATTTTTGTTTATGAATGTATAATACCTATTGTACATAAATATTTTGGGTTAGAATTCACTAATATACTTTTTGTCACTGATAAAAAGAATATAATTGTTCTTGTGTTTTTTTTCCCTTTCTTTTTCTAGTTTCTTTAAACTTTTATATGTATAAAATGAAACTTCTAATTCATTTTTGTATTCTCTTCATCGAGGTTAAAATATTTTCAACATATCTATTCAGTAATAAATAATCATATATAAATACATAACCTTTATAGTAATTTTCTTACCATCATTCCTTTGATTTTTTCTATTATCAATATTAAAAAAAGTATTTTTAGATGGAACGTAACAAATTGAGTACAAAATTCAAATGTCAGCTTAGATTATTATTTAACAAATAAAAAAATTAATATTGTTGAGTTTAAAAACAATATTTATTCATTTTAAAGTTTAAAATTTAAAATATATCTTATGATAAAATTTTAATCTCACATATAAAACATATAAATGTAGGAAATAAAAATATATTTAATCTTAAAAAAATTTCTAATATTACACTGTCACTTTATTGTAAAATTAAATTAAAAAAGATCGTGAAAATGAAAAATACTGATGATAAAATGATGAAAAAAAAATTCGAATGTTAAAATTCACTGATCGATAAAAAAAATTTATTCCAACAAAAAGAAGAACTAAACAGGCAAAGATATTGTAAGAAGGAAACAAATGTTCTACCACATTTATGCATGTTTACATATTAAACATCTCTAAAAAAGTTTATAAAATAACAAAATAGAAAATGGCACACTATAAAAGACATTAATGAATAAAAATATATAATTTTTATTGGAGGATTTTTCTTTTCTTGGTCTCTTCAAAAACGTCATAGGAGAAAAAAAAATTGACAACACTGTCCTTTGAAAGAACGAAATGAATGTTATGAATTTACCATTTGCCACTCTTCCCAAATTCCTCCATTAACCAAATATCTTCTTATGCATTGTTCTTTCTCCGCAAACTCCAAACATCACTCTGAGAATTTCTTTCAAAAATCGTTTCTTTTCTCCAATTTGTGCGTCCATGGCCTCCTCAGTCTCCATAACTGAGAACGAAACAAAGCCATTTTCCGTTCTCTGTGTGCCTCAGCAACATCTGCAGAAGCTCCGTTATCGAAGGCGTCTTCACTGACTTAGTCAACAAAAAGAGCCTCAATTTGATGTTCATAATTGCTGGCACCATCGATTACCACGAGGTGGGTTTGTGTTGTGCTTATAACAAACACCTAATGTCATTTCATCCAAAAAGATTATTTTTTAGAAGAAAATTTGTGATGGGTTTATCTTTGGTTTAAAAGGAGTGAGCAAAGTTTTTACATTGTAGTTTAGAATATGAGTAAAGTTTAACTCAATCCCATCAAATAATTTGTTGGTGAGATGAGTGTTGTTTCACACTTATGTATTTTCTTTGTCCTTGTTCTGGTAAATTTGTGTGACTTTGATACACCATTAGTGTGTGGATAATATGTTAGATGACCCACAAACTCAATGTGGACTTGAGATTTTCTCAATATGGCCCACCAATCAAAATTTTCACTGCAATAATTCTTAAGATGGGGATTATCATATATGTCTTGTGTCATTTTGTGATTGGATTTCTCTCTCACACACACATGTTTGAGGACTTTTGGATAAGTAGTGCATGCATAATTCTGTTGGAAGAACAAAAATTTCACTAATTCTAAGTCTGCATTTGATAATGACAGCAAATTGTGAAGCGTTTTTCTATAGAATTCAAGAGGAAATTGAGAAAGCTTTGGGGGTGGAAATGACGGGATATAATATGAAGGACTGTGCTGGTTCATTCATTTATAATACATCTTCAATCACAAGTTATCATGGATGATAAATTGGTTGGTTTTTGCAGTGAAAGTTAAAAAGTTATACCAAGCATCTGCAGTGTAAAAAGGTTTTCATAGTACATGGTATTTAAACTCTATAGATTGTTTAAAAAGGTTTTTAACAGATGGAAAGGAAAACATTCCTTACAGGATGATGCACATAAAAAGGTTGGTGCAAGGTCTTGCTCTTCTTTGAGGCTTTTGTTCGGTATGTTTTTTGGTCTAACCAGGATTGTGATGATGCAGAGGCTAAGTTGATGTGCTCTTATTGTAAGAAGCATGATGGAAGTGAAGTTTTGGATCCTATTAAGGTGGAACGCAAGACTTTGAGAAGGTAAAAATTCACGTTGGTTATGGTGGTACTTATTGGAAATCCAAGTGAATCTGAGTCTCACGTCGAAGTAAAAATAAAAAAATTGAACACTATATAAAAATAAAAAAGTTGAACACTATATAAGGATGAAGATACATAAACTTATTGTCTTTGTTGGAATAGTTTTGAATGATGATACTACAGAATCTTTGTTTGAAAAAACAATATGAATATTGCATGATGGGTCTGGTCTCAAATTGTTGATATTTTCAAAGATAACAAACACTAATGATCGAACTACAGTAGAACTCTTTACTCTTGGTTGATGCTTTGGTTATCAGCATCATGTTGGCACTGGCAGGTGTTGGATTTGCTAGAAGATGCTTGTGGATCATTACTGAAAACCATTTTGGCAGAAAATAAACATGTACAAGAATCCTAAAACGTGTACAGAAGATTCAATCCTGTAGTGAAGTTATAGATCCATTGATTATTGGAAAAACAGATATCATAATATCTTCTTGTTTCAGTAGTTCACTGTCCTAAATGCAACGATTTTTTACATATTGTTTGGAAACTTTTTGCTATAGTCATATAACAATTTGAGTCATAAGTTCGATTCTCTCTTTGTTTTTCTTCTGGTACCTTCAATGCTGAAATTCAGCAGATTATAGCAGATGTATGTCATTAAATTCTTATATTGGTGGCTATTATGTTGACGTACATGTTCTTGAATTCTTATATGGGTGAGGACTGATTTGTGGCAAGTTTGGTTCTGTGTTTACTTGTATGCTTTGCACGTCTTGTTAGAAGCTATATTATGTCTATGATTCACATGTACTATATGTACATCGGAAATGACACCGGATATGACATATTTTGATATGTTGATTCGTTTATTTTAAAAATAATAAAATATGATACGTAATATAAATATATTAAAAATATGTATAAATTAAAAATATGATAAATATTTTATTATTATTTTATAAATAATATGTATTTAAAATTGTGAAAAAAAGTTATAAATTACTAAAATCATAATAATATTATTGTTTTATAGTTTAAATATTTCATTGATAAGTATTAAATATGTCAACACAGATATTACTTAGTTCAAATCGAAGTTGAAGTATCAGTATATCGTAAGATTATATACTTTGGTGTATCATAATATTATATACTTTTGAAGCAAACACAGGTTAGTTGTCTTGGCCTTTCAAATGATGGATGTTATTATTAGTTGTTAGATGCAACCACTGAATCAAACCTAAAATTCAGATTCATTTAACTTGGTTGTTTAGTGGCATGTTATGTTACACATCTTTTCAGAAGCTATGGATAAAAACTTGTGCATTTTTACATAGTGAACGTGATTTTATAAGTTTAAGAAGAGTGCCAAACAAATATTAGTTCTCTAAGCCTTTTGAAATGAGGCACATTATTATTAGTTGTAACATGCTACAGCATTGAACACAAAACTTCAGATTCATTTAACTTGGTTTGTCAAGGTTTACCTACTACCATTGATTGGGAGTAATGAGGTGATGAATGCATTTAAAAGTTGAATCGAATATCATGTAGTAGACACAAAGCTGATTACTGTGGAGAAAATTGAAAAATGGATTTTCAAAAAATGTCAGGGCTGTCTGTTTCGGAGGAGAGAAGATTTTAATGGTGGGTGATATTGATTAGATGTTTTGGTTGGTGTAGAGGATAAGAGTTTTCATAGAAGAGAAAGGGAACATTTTTCAATATTCTCCTTTCTTTTTTACATGTCTTTAATTAAAATTACAATTTATTCATTTTCTTTAATATCAATTTATAATGTCTTTTTTGTTATTTATTTGGTTAATTACGTTATAAATCTCTCATAAAATTTTATATCTTTAATTAAATTTTGTTTGTTTTTTTATTTATTAAATAGTCAAAACTTTTATATATTTTAATTGATTTTTTGTCACTATAATTTTTTATTAATTAAGTGATCTGACTATAATCTTTTCTTCACATATTAAAATGTGGAAAAAATTGTTGTTATTATAAAACAATATTGTAATTAACGAGTAATATAAATTTTTAGTTATTTTACATTAATTATAATATTATTATTTTATATTAATCATAAAATTTTATATTTCAGGAAGACAATAAGTAATATAACAAATGAAATAATAATCACCTTACCCAATTTAAAGACTGTATTGCAATTTTAAGTACCTAAATATCCTTGTATTCTTTTTAGTTTCAAAGAACAAGAATACTGTGATCAATATATCCAAAAAGCTTTAAATAATTTATAAATCTCTCCATATTGGAGGGGAAAAATTAAATAATCGAAAATTAGACTCTCTCTCTTCTGTATTCTTCCTTTCTCCAATAAATTGAGTCAAATATCACAACCCCCTTTCTTCCCTTCCGTTTCTTGTAGAAGATACTATCACTTCTGTAATTAGACAAGTGCAACACTGGTGCCAACATTATTTAAGAAATGGCACCTTATTTGACAAAAAGGTTTTTTCGCACCTCCAAAGAATTCTTTGTACCCAAAAGTATTTCTTATTAAAAAAAATGTCACTCTTTTAAAACTTTTACTACGTAATATTAACGAAGGTAATAGTAACAAAAAGAGAGTGACATCTTCGACATAAAAAAAACATTTGAAGATGCTAAAAGATTATTTGAAGGTGGAGGGAGAAACCTCCTCTGAAAAATGAACAAATAAATAATGCTATTCAAATCGTGTCAGAGTTGCTCCAATAAAAAAAAAATTCCTTAATACAAAGAAGGAAATAAAAGATAATGAACTTTTGAGCAAATATATAAAATTTCGAAACCAAAAATTCTATCAAATATACCGCTTTCATGATACACGTAGGTGTCCATCTCTAATTAGATTTTCTTTCTCTTAAAATGGTCACACCTCCGACAATGGCTACAGAGCTCACTTAACTTTACATACTTTTTTAGAACAATCTCGCTGATTGAAATTTATTGAAAATTACAAAATTTGGTAAATATCGTAACTCAATGACTCTTTTCTGATTTTATAATTTTCAATAAATTTTAACCAATAAAAGAGGGTGTACAAGGAAGAGTGTGTTAAAAAGTGAGATTCTGGCATTCTTCATAAACTAAAAATAAGATAAAAAGAAATAATATCGTGACTGCAGCCCTTGACTCTGAAATGTGACTAATGAATCAAGGTCCAGCTAACTTCATGAAACATCCATTTGATCATTGTCATTGTCAGCTTCATAGTATTCATCATCGCGCTGGATGTGCTTGTCTTGAGTGTGCTCTGAAAAGATAATTGTCATATCCATAAACCAAGATTTGGCAACAAGGTAAAGTCTATATTCAATTTTAACAATTACGGATATTTAGTCCTTAAGATTTTTCATTAAGTTATTTGTCCCAAAAGTTTATCCACTGATTAATATAATAAATATTAAAAATGGAAATTATGTATAATAAAAATGTGATGTGTGAATATATATATATATATATATATATATATATATATATATACACACACACACAAAAAAAAAAGAAAAATATATATAAAAAATTAAGAGATAATCTATAAATAAAAACTATTTAATT
>Ga0099822_1006063_pt1 | contig 15757 bp, 14 predicted proteins | sample CowpeawhiteBW_FD_76839 | JGI IMG/M metagenome (GOLD analysis project Ga0099822, IMG submission 76839) | Root nodule microbial communities of legume samples collected from California USA - Cow pea white BW | ecosystem: Host-associated > Plants > Roots > Nodule | place: USA: California | collected...
TTAAACATTTAATTTGTTCATAAAATACTAAACTACCATAAAGTTGAATATTTATTTATTTATTTACCAAAATCAATAAAATAAAATAAATTGCTTGTGCAATTTATGTTTTGGTAAAAGTGGGTTTTTGATTTTGACTCTAAAATGGGGACCAAAGGCATAATTAAACCTAAAATTATGTTAGTTTTCTTTGGGGCATGATCAGTGATACATCTATTATTGTATTTTATATAATTTTATTATATAAAATTATTATTCTCTATTTTATTATTATTGTGGATTAACATTTAATTAATAAAATATATTATTTTTAAATATCAATTATATTGCACAATTGTTATTAATTTATGGATAACATATATTGGGTTTCTGATGAACGATCCGTGATGGGTTGGATTGTTCAATGAACGGTCTGTGATGGACTTAAGTATTCAGGAACTTGTTGAGAGGTCCCTGGTCTCTGCTGGTAAGGATATAAAATTGATATCCCATTAGTCAATTTTATGAGATGACGTAATAACACATTTGTAAGATACGTTCTAACATAATCTCCTACCAGAGAAGAGAACAGTATCGTCTCATGTAAACAATTTTTAATTTTCCACTGATTTTATTTGAAAGATCAGGTACCACTTTATTGTACTCCTAATTACTGATCAGGTATTCTACTATTATATTAGTAACTGCTCTTACTGTTTGAAAATAATTGTTTATATAGATGATTTGATGCTTCTGATAATCTATTTAAGATTCATAATCTAACAGGTTCAACTTCAAACACAGAGGTTGGAAGAATGCGATGATGGTTGTTGTGCTTGCGAACGACGTTGAGAGGCTCGCACTTTTAGTGTTGCTCACGTGAAGGTGCAGTGTAGATGCATTTATGCTTGTTCGTGTGTGGATGGAGTAGGGTTTGCAGATATGTTTTTCACGTGGTGCGTCATTCTCGCTGCTCTAGCGGTGGTGCAATGGAGGATTCGTGGTGGACAACGTCGCAATCCATGTTGGATGCTCATGATGTTTACTAAGTGAAGTGGCGCGATGGCTCTATGGTTGTTTTATGCTCTTTGCTGGTATGTGCACCTATTGCATTGCTTATTCAGGATTCATTCCATCGTTAGTGGTTATAGCGATGAAGACGCGAGGTTGATGTCGTGGCGACATTGTTGGGTTTTGACGCTAAATTTAGGGTTGCTATGTTGGGTTGTGGTGGCAAGGTGGTAGGGTTTGATGGCAACAGGATGAGTTTATGAGTCGCGTGGATGGATAAGGTTTCATCTTCATTGGCTGTCGTCGATGACCATGGTGGTGTGTTGGTGTATGACGTTGGAGAGATGGAGGTTGAAGATGATGATGACGTGTCATCATCTAGTTGGCCATCTCCAAAAATGGTAGATCGTGACTTGTGGCAATATCCCATTGGTTCAACTATGTGTGTTAGGATTGATGCAATGTGGCAACTTCTTATTGTGGCTGATTTTTAGAGTAGTAGAATCAAGACACGTGACAACATCTCGTTGGATATGATTTTTGAGTGGATAAGTGGGGTGAAAATTAAAAGATGAAGAGGTGTAGGAGTAGGTTTTGAGTGACCCATTTGAAAAAGTGAATGTTTAAAATAGAAACTAGGGGTGTATTTAGCTCCTGATTTATTTTTTTTCCAGAATTTATTGATTTTGGCCTTTTTTATAACTTGAAATAATTTAATTTCATAATTTTAAAGAACCAAATTTAACTTCAACTGCATCAACAATCGTTAGAACATTCAATGATAATTTATTCAACTAAAAAGAACTTTTAAGCTATTTTTGTTTCACAAACTCAATAAGCCCAATTTTCAGAATTGTCAATTAAATCATTCTTTAAGCACAAAAATTTAATTAAATACCTAAAATTAAACATTATATGAGGGTAAAAATATGCACTCATCACCCACTTAATGGGGGGATTTCTGAAAGCCCCCAACCCTAAAAGCCCTTTGTGGAGTGGATAGGGTTAAGGTGGGTTTAGCCCCTTTTCAATTAAAATACCTTTTCTCTCATCGAAACTTCTTCTTCCCCAAGTTCGACACACTAAAGAATGGCTTGAACCTCCATGAACCTTTTCACAAACCTCGCAACATTTGTGCTCTCCTACGTTGAGACTTCACCAAATTCATTCTTTGTAGAACAACACCACTCCCAGTTCTGCCTCTAGATTCCTTCTGGTAAGTCTTCATTTTTCTTTCTTTTATATTTGTTTTTATTTTTGTTGAGTGTTGGATTTCTGCTTGATTGGTGGGTAAAATGCATTTCTCACGCCCCTTTTGAGGGAAAATAGTGGATTCAATCATTCTCTGTAATATTTTTTTACTGCTCCAAGTACTAAGGTTTTGTAGTTTTTGCAGCATGATCAAATTTTCTTAAAGGTTGGCCTCATTGTTTTTCATTGAATTATTTTGGATGTTTAGTAAAGGTGAAGAATGGTTATTTTTAAGTTTGGTTTACGAGTTTTTTTTTTATCAAAAAGTTTTATGGATAGGGAGATGATTGTTGGATGTCAATGAAGAATGTGTTATTATTGAAGTTAGAAATACTGAAAATGAGTTAATTAAATGAGTTTGCTAATGCCTAAAAGGTTGGTCACCTTATTACAACATTGTTGTTTCTTGAAAGGATGCATTGCTCCATTCCTTGCCTTGTGTAAGACATGCCATACTTCCCTGGATTGGTGTAGCTCAAAATTAAAAACTTATCTAAGATTTTTCACATAGTTTTCCAATATATATGACTAAGTGGATGACATGATTCTTTTATGATAGCATTTGTTATTGATTAAACATGGTTATTGCATGCCTTTTTGTAATTTCATGAGGGGTCAACATGATGCTGGCAAATGATCTTTAAGTTGATGAATGTAACACCCATTTTGAGATGCCATGTTTAATTTAAAATTTTCCAGCACTTCTAGAACAAACCTTTGATACCCTCCTATAAAATAGGAAACCTCACAAAAACTTATCTTCGAAACTACATGTGAAAAATTTTATTTCGAATAAAACCTTATTTTCTAAAGTAAAACATCATTAAAATCCGCACATAACCATCCCAACATAAGTTATTAAATAAACTTATTATAAAACCTTCCAAATGAAAATAACTTTCAAAGTAGCTATGCATCTCTCAAATCTTGCCCACAAGTTCCTCACAACTATGCATCTACGCTAGCATATTACCATCTACTCCCGTATAACATGAACTATAAGATCATCATAGGGAGAAAACACAACCACAAACATGCAAATATGAGCTAACCACATAAAACATCATATCAATAACCCACCTTATATTATCACAACATATGCATAAACTTAACCAAGTTAACAACCCACCACATGTTCTCAAAACCAAACATGCAATCCTTAATATATTACCACAAAATAATATCAATGGTATGGTATTCTCTCATAACCAAACACTCAACCTATTCTTATACACAAATTTATGAAGATGCCACTTCTTATTACTCTCATAGCGAGCCCCAATGAAGTATACAACTTCTCATTACTCATATCAAGAGCCTTAACGAGATACGTAATCTCCCATTATTATTGTCGAGCCCCCGACGAAGTGCTTAACTTCTCATTACCCATATCAACAACCCCGGTGAAATGCACCTCCAGTACAATTACGCAAAGTTACCTTTCATTACATTTGCATCCAAGTATAACACTAGCTCATCATGATCATACACCAATCAACAATAAGATGACTATCCACATTCATGATCAATAATCACACATGCACATCAAGGCCTCATCATCACATGTATCACAATACATTGGCATTATACAATCACCATCATTACTTTAACCATACATGATTCATCTTGTCAAAACATCTAGTATACTACAAATAGGAACTCATCACAATTTAGCACAACAAGAGTATCAACATAATACAACTAGAAAAACAAAAACCATGTGTGACATATATCTCCAACTACAGACCTACAAAGAAAGATCATACCGCTCAAACTGAAGAACAACATGTTACCAATATTGAGAACATGGCTTAGTATCCCTTATCTGGAAATTCTTGCAACAAGATCACCTTTGCCTTTGCTCTAATCTTCCTTTGTTCTTCACGTCAGAACCAAAACTTTTTCTCTCCCCCCTCACCCAACTTAGGTTCCTCACCTTTCTTCACAAACCCATATTTTAACTTTACCCTAAAACCCTCTATTTTCCCCTAACAAGACAACGTTAAAACCAAACTATTATTTTGGGCTACACTAAAAAAATCTAATCCACCCTTTCTTCCTTCTCCCTTTTTCCAACATTAACTTTTTACTGCCCACATAATCCCACTTAATTTCCAATTAACAACTATTTAACTCTTGTGGATACATTGAATCTTTGTTCAACTTTTCAATTTCCTAAGAGCACAACAAAAAATACCAAAAAGAAAACCAATATTTATATGCCTTTTGCTCTAGGCAATGTTCAAACTCACCACCCTTTCAAACCATCTCAACTATCCCATTTTCCTTGGCAACAACATTACAATAGTGTGTCACACAACAAAACATGCAAAAATAAGCCATACCAAAGACACACACATAATCACCTGTACATTAATTATAAAAAAATAATATTTGAATACAAACACTCTAAATGCACACATCAAGAATTGAACCTTTGACCACTAACAAATGACAAGGCTCTAACCAACTATGCTACACTTATGGATGTTAAAAATACCCATGCCCACGGGTATCCGTGATGGATAGTTGGTACCTGCGGGTATTTTAATACCCATTTATAAATGGCTCGGGTACGAGTATCATACTATCCGTACCCACGGATACCCGTTACTCGTAAAAAATTAAAATGAAAATGAAATAATATTATATTTTAATTTAGATTAGATTGAACTTAAATACTCAAGGGTAGTTTTTAAATGAGTACTCGCGAGTGACGGGTGGATTTTTAACATCTTAGTTTGATTTATGTGATAAGTGATAAATAAAAACAACAAACTACAACGCCCACCGTGGGGCTCGAACCCACGACCACAAGGTTAAGAGCCTTGCGCTCTACCAACTGAGCTAGACAGGCGTGATATTTATTCATTTTGCTTTATCCAAGGTTCAAACTCCCCACCCCTCCAAACCATATCAACTATCCCATTTTCCTTGGCAACAACATGCACAACAACATTAAAATAGTGTGTCACACAACAAAATGTGCCAAAATAAATTATAAATGATTAATAAACATAAGCCACACCAAAGACACACATAATCACTTGTACATTAATTATAAAAAACCGATATTTGAAAATAAACACTCTAAATGCACACATCAAGAATTGAACCCTTGACCCCACCCAATGATAAGGTTATAACCAACTATGCTACACTTATGGATGTCAAAAATATCCGTGCCCACAGGTATCCGCGATGGATAGTTGGTAACTACGAGTATTTTAATACTCGTTTATAAACGAATCGGGTGCGGGTATCACGGGTACCCGTTACCCAGTGGTGGAGCTCTTTAGGAGCTCCCCCAAATTTTTTCAATTTTTCTTATAATTTTTTCAATTTTTATAAATTATATGTTTAAATTTTTTTAAATTATGTATATTATTAAATTTTTTAAGTTATGTTTATCTTTTTAAATTAGGTAATAATATATTAAAAAATTAATAAAAATTAAGTTAGGCAGTTTTTTTATTTTTTTAAAGTATAATATTTAATGTTAATAAATAGTAAAATATAAAATCAAATATAATAAAGAAAAAAATTATTAAGATTATTTTCATTTTCTCTTTCCATTGTCTTTTCAGTTTTTCATATGTTGTACTCATCTCTCACTATTACCTAATTTCTTTTGTTACCGAAGAAAAAAAAGTAAGTTAAATAGAAACTCATTATTTTTATCCTCAATTTTTAATCTTTTCTTCCATTTTTAAAGAAAAAACAAGGTAACTTTCTCTTGTCTCGGTGGTGAAATACCTGTTTAATATTTAACACTATTTTTTATCTTATGACATTTTGTATATTATTTATTTTTTATGAATATAGAAGAATAAGTAATGTATTATGTGATTTTTTTATAGACAATTTTTAAGTGGACTTGATTATCATAATTTTTTGTAGTAGTTATGTCTCTTAATGTTTGATTAGATTATGATAAATTATTTTTAGTATTAATTTTTTTTAAATAGGTATATTGATGAAAAACAAAAGAATAAATTCATTTTTTAAAAATGATAAAAGAAAAATGAATATCAAAACAGGACAATATCATTACTCATCGCATAACAATGAAATGAAATGCTTGTGATGAATTTTGAATCGATATGTGCACATTAGTAAAAGGCTAAATGAATATTTTGTAGATAATATGGTTATTTATATTGGAAAAAAATGTAGTTATGATTGAATAATTTGATAAATTATAGAATATGAAAAAATGATGGACAATCTTTAGATGTGTAATTTCTTTTATAGTTATAACTATACTAAATTATATATTCATTTTTATTGAATTAGTAACAATAATATTAAATATATAAATTTTAAGTATATTGTTTTGGCTCCCTAGAAATTTTGGTCAAGATCCGCTGCTGCCATTACCTAGAAAAAATTAAAATGAAAAGTAAATTTACTAAGTTAAATAAATAATATTATATTTTATTAGATTGAATTTAAAGGGTCTCGGGTAGTGGGTCGATTTTTAACATCTTAGTTTGATTTAAGTGATAAGTGATAAATAAAAATAACAAACTACAACGCCCACCGTGGGGCTCGAACCCATGACCACAAGGTTAAGAGCCTTGCGCTCTACCAACTGAGCTAGACGGGCTTGATATTTATGCATTTTGCTTTAGCCAAGGTCCAAACTCATCACCCTTCCAAACCATATCAACTATCCCATTTTCCATGGAAAAACCATGCACAACAACATTACAATAGTGTGTCACACAACAAAACATGCCTAAATAAATTATAAATGATTAATAAACATAAGCCACAACAAAGACACACATAATCACCTGTACATCAATTATAAAAAAACGATTATGAATATAAACACTCTAAATGCATACATAAGGAATTTAACCCTTAACCACTAACCAATGACAAAGCTCTAACCAACTATGCTACACTTAGGGATGTCAAAAATACCCGGGCCCACGGGTATCCATAATGGATAGGGTGTACCCATGGGTATTTTAATACCCGTTTATAAATAGATCGGGTGCAGGTATCATGCTATCCGTACCCACGAGTACTTGTTACCGCAAAAAATTAAAATTAAAATTAAATTTATATTTTATTAAGTTAAATTTAATTTATATTTTATTAGATTAGATTAGATTGAATTTAATTTAAATACCCAAGGGTATTTTTTAAATAAGTACCTGCATAGGTAGCAACAACATTACAGTAGTGTGTCAGACAACAAAACATGCCAAAATAAATTATAAATGATTAATAAACATAAGCCACACCAAGGACACACATGATCACCTGTACATTAATTATAAAAAAACGATATTTGAATATAAACACTCTAAATGCACACATCAGGAATCGAGCCTTTGACCACAAACCAATGACAAGGCTTTGACCAACTATGCTATATTAGGGATGTCAAAAATACCCGTGCCCACGTGTATGCGCGATGGATAATTGGTACCTACGGGTATTTTAATATTTGTTTACAAACGGATCGGGTGCGAGTATCATATTATGTGTATCACACAAAAAAAGAGTTAAATTTAATAATATTATATTTTAATAGGTTAGATTAGATTGAATTTAAATACCTGAGGGTATTAGTTTGATTTAAGTGATAAGTGATAAAAATCACAAACTGCAACGCCCACCGTGGGGCTCAAAGTCACGACCAAAATGTTAAAAGTCTTACGCTCTACCAACTAAGCCAGATGGGCTTGATATATTGTTAAATGTACAACGCATAAAAATAATTATTACTACTCATACCCAATAACCACTCTTAAAGTATAATTATTTTGTTTGTGTCTTACAATGAACTAGTAATGTGTCATCTTTATTGAAAGGAAACAATATTCTATTATGAATGGTTCATGGCTAGAGTATCTTGTTATTTTGGCCTTTTGAATGGCTAACATTGACATTTTGCCGCTATTTTGTTTCAATCCTGGTCAATTTATTTTGTTTATGTCCTTCTATGAAGCCTGATCAATTCTATTTTGTTTAGATTGTTGTTGTGTTTATGAAATAGTTATACATAATGCATGGAGAGTTGGAACGGATGGAATTGAGACATGGACTATTAGATATATTCAAGTCATTCTATCAAATTTGTTTAAAATACTGACTTTTATGTTTCTCTTTTATTTTCTTCTTTGCTTTCATGCTAAAATTTTCTTCCAAGGCCAATAGCTAGGATTTCAGTAACAATTTTGGCTTTGAGTGTTACACTTTTTATATTAAAGGCATTCCTTTCTATGCTTGTATTGTTGCTCTAATTGTAGAAACCAGGTCTCACTCTAGGATGATATAATAACCAAGGCTTTTCATGTAAACTTTCTCCTTCTCTCTACTTTACTTTTCTGGGTGATTTTGAGACCAAACATTTGCATGGAATACTTTCTTATTCTAAAATTTTATGTGAAAATTATGTGAAGAATATTATGTACAAAATACTTTCATCATCTACCTTCTTTTACTTTCCACCACATAACTCTCCTAGTTCTTGTATGACCCGAGAAATTTAAATAATTAATAAATTAATTATTTAATAAATGCGGGTAGTAGAAGCCTTTAAGACATTTAATGCGGAGTGATATGACGTGGAAAAGTACTAGCTTAAGTGGTTGAGAGTACTTTGATTGTGTGAGAGGACTTGGGTTCGAGTCCTATGTATGTCAATTGTATGTTGTGAGAGTACTTTTTTTATTGTTATATATCGAATGAGGTTAGTGATAATGTAGTTCTAAGATTAGAGGAATTATCACAAATATGAATTGGTTGAATTGGTTGTGTAATTGCCTTGTGATTGAGTGGTTGTGGGTTTCAACCCTTGCTGAGAACAAATTAATCTCTTTATTTTTGTTAAAATACTTGTGGTCTGAATGTGAAAGGGTGGGAAAACCCTGGAGACAATGGGGCAGCCAAGGGAGTTGGGAAAAACAGACCATAATGGTCTATGAAAGGTAATTATAGACATTAAAAAGGGGTAATTTCGTATTTTTTACTAACCATACTTAATTGGGTTGAGAGAAGAGCTACCTTTTCATGGGAGAACAAAGGAGGGTTTTGGGTAACACAAAGCTAAGGCTAAAAGACCTTTTCGAGCAAGGAATTTCATGTTATATATGCATGTTGGTAACAATTCCGTGCATTCTGCATTGGACATGAATAAATTGTATCATTGTCATGAGATTATCGTACTCAATGTGATGTGAAATTGGGGGTTTGATGGTCTTGATGTTGTATGGGTAATCCCCTATGCGAATGTATGCAAATTATGGGGTTTTCAGTACTGTATGTGGGTTATGGCCAAAATTGGAATTTGGGGGTCAATTTGGAGTCTAAATCAGGTTCCTACCACTGGTATTATGTGATGAATTGTTTTGTTAATGTTGAATGTGAATTTGGGGCAATTGGTTTGGTTTCTGCATGCATGAACAGGGAGACCATATGCTAATCTCGCTCAGGTGAGCCAAGCTCGCCTAGGCGAGAGTTGCAGAGTTTTGATAATGTTTCTGCTCGAGCTACTCGCTTAGGCGGAGTGCCAGGTTTTTGGGCAACCTGTTATCTCGCTCAGACGAGTATCTCTCACCTAAGTGAGAAATCGAGGGGTATGAGACCTTGTTTTGGGCACCTCGCATAGGCGAGGAGGTTGATGTCCGGGCGACAAGGCTTTTTGCCTAAGTGAGAGGTTCTCGCTTCAGCGAGACCTCGTGTTTAACTTTTTGTTGTGCTTAACTCGCCGCCTAGGCAAGCGTTTTTGGTGTTAGGAAAAGGGTGATCTCGCTCAGGCGAGGAGAGACTCATCTAAGCGAGACTTCGCAGATAAACCAGGTTAGCAGGCTCGCTCAGGCGAGAAAGCTTAGCCTAAGCGAGACAAGCTTGGTCGCTTAAGCTAAGGCTTCTAGCCCAAGCGAGTTTAGTGCAGTTTGTGTGTATTATTTGTACGCATTGACGAGAACGTGGATCAGGAGATGTTGAGCCATGAGCGAGTAGGTTCATGGATGGTGGTTAACATGTGATGGTATGAGCGGGGAGGTTCATACATATTTACTCTCCTGTGAGGATACGAGCGAGGTAGGTTCGTATGATCTGTGCTCATAGTTGAGAGATAATGCTTGTGGGGAGGTACGAAGCTAATGGATCACATGTGTTGGACTACGGGCGGGAAGGTCCGTAGAGTAGGACTACGAGCGGGGAGGTTCGTAGAGGCATGACCACGAGCGGGCAGGTTCGTGTGAGCATCATAAATCCTGAGTCCATGGCTAACTTTGTTGTTAAATTGCAGGTTGAAAAGCTTTGGGGGTATTAAGAATGTGACCATGGTCCAGATATGAGAATATAATTGGGTGTATTTATATTATTTAATTGATATGTTCCTTATATTCTTTTGAGCTCACCCTTTTTGTTTGTGCTTGGCGATGATCGTGTAATTCTTTACACGGCAGCAGTTGATGATACAGGTGATGATGCTAACACCTGAGGCGGAGAGAGGGCTAGCTTGGAGATTTTGAGAAGATTGTAAGTTCTTCAAAAGAATCGTGGGATATATTGGAGAAGGCATATAAAAGGGATGCCCGAGTGAAACATGTGTAGCTTCAAACACCAAGAGGAGAATTGGAGAGCATGAGAATGAAAGAGACAGAGGGAGTAGCTGAGTACATAACTCGGGTTGAAACCATGGTGAACCAACTTAGTAGAAATGGAGAGATGTTGCCTGCTAGTGGAGTTGTGGAAAAGATTTTGTGGTCGTTGACCGATGACTTTGAGATAGTGATGTGCACGATTGAGGAGTCCAAGGACCTATCAATGCTTACTGTTGAAAAGCTTGTTAGGTCTTTGAGGCACATGAGTAGTAATAGCAACAGTAGAAGAAGAAGAAGAAGAAGGTGGAGCCACTGAATCAACTACTATAAATGAAGGGAGAGGCTCAAAACACTAAAGGTAAAGGAATATATCGATGAGTTATAGGAAGCGATCTTATTGGTGGAAACTGAGGAACAAAAGATGAGAAAGAACTATGTGGTCAACAAAATTGGTCTAGGAAAGGACGAGGTCCATGGAGAGGAGGTGGGTTGAGAAACTCAAATGTTGAGTGCTTCAAGTGTGGTAAGTATGGCCATTATGCAAAGGATTGTTACTTAGGCAAGTATTTTAGTTGTGATAAAGTCGGGAATTTTTCAAAAGAATGTCGATCTGAGAGTAGAAAGGAAGAGATGATCAAACTCATAGAAGATGTTGAAGAAGAAGTGACGTTGTTAATGATGGTATGTAGCTCGGAGGTCAAACACATGGAACTGAAGAACTCGATAAGATAACCAAGTAGGTTGGAGAGGTTGTCGAGACATGTAGATAGCCTAGACAATGTGGTGGAGCGTGTAGATAGCCCGAACAACTCGATGGAGCATGAGGCCAACTTGATTAGCTTGGTGGGGTGTCTACATAGCTCGATTAAGTCAGTGAAGCAAATGCAATGCTTGGATTGCTCGGTGGAGCAGGTCAACAACTCGGAAAGCTAGGTGGGGCGTCTAGAAAGCTCAATGTGGTGCAAATGTACAACTTGGATAACTTAGACATGTGAGAAGACAAGCTTGTTATTCAAAATTTAGAGCTTGCAAAAAGTGATTTGCAATAGAGAACTGAAAATTAGGTTAGAGGCGATGCGGATACAAACAAGCTTAGAAAGAAGAAAACAAGCTTTGCAGAATTGACACTTGGAACATGAAAAAGATGTTTCAAAATTGCATGAACAATTGTAAGCTGAGCAGGATCTGAGAGTTGCACTGAAGGTGCAAGATAAGAAGTGGCAACTTGAAATGGATGAGGAGATTGAAGAGTTGAGCATAATAATACGTGGACGTGGTCTGATCTTTCAAAAGGAAGTCGACCTATTGAGAAAAGCTCAATTAATGTCAAGTCAGCCACATAGACAAAAGAGAACCTGATGAATAACAAGTCGGTCAAAGAGAAGAACAAGTCTACCACCGAGAATGCAAAACCTAAGAGAGTAGAGGACAATTTGACCACAGTGAAAGCGAAGTACAAGTCGACCACAGATAAAGTGAAAGCGAAGTCAACCATGAAGAAAGCGAAAAACCCGACTATTCATGAAAGGAGCAAGTACACTGTGAGAAGAGTTATTGCATGTGGAAAGTCAAGATGAAGAACATAAAAACTGAGATGAAGGATAAGAGAAACAATTAAGTTTACGGGAGAATTTTGTTGGGTTTAAAATAAACTTAAATGAATTAGTTGTTGGAGTCTTATAAGTAGTTAATGAATTAGTAGTTGGAATCTTAAGAGTAGTTAATGTATTAGCCATTAGAAACTTATTGGTAGTTAATAAATTACTCGTGCATAGTTGTTTTGAGTGCAACGGTAAAAGAAAATGTGAGTTTAGATATTGTATTGTTCATTATATGAAAACAACAAGAACAACAAGAGATGAATCAAATTTTTTCATACTAAAAGATGTGTTGTCTACAAAAATAACATAGACATAGACAGATACTCTTAACACATTATTGCCCGAATTACACATTCCAAAATATTCATAGAAATGCATATTCTTGATAACACTATTTTTAAAACATGATAATGCATTATTCCGCTGTTGCATGCAACCGTTTTAGTGCTGCAGTGACAATTACTGTTATTATGCTTTGGTTGCTTGAACTTCCTCTTCTTGCTCACCCGAAATCTCTTCCAAAGATCTACCCTTCGATTCAGGCACCAAGAATGTACAGATGAAGCCTAATACGTTAACCACTCCTAACACCATCAATGAGTTTCTCACACCAATACCTGCAGGGTACCCTGCATCTGTTTTACTTAGATCCTTGTTTTGTGCCAAGTACAAAAACCCGAATGAGCCAACTATGGCTCCAAGCTTCCCAGATGCTGAAGATATTCCATGGCAAGTGGATCTAAACCTAGCTGGGAAAATCTCTGCTGGCACAACAAATGTGGTTGCATTAGGCCCAAAGTTTGCAAAGAAAAAGGTGAGAGAGTAAATGACCACGAATCCAATTCGGTTCTCCTTAAGAGTCCAGTGGTCATAGGGAATTGCAAGAGCAAACATGAAGACAGTCATAAAGAAGAACCCCATCAACTGAATGGTAAATCTTCCTATGATATCAATGAATGCCACAGTGAACCAATATCCCGGAACTGTACTGCAGAGAGCAATGAGAGTTTGAGCTCTTGCAATTCTGAAAACCTCTTCAAGCGCATTCATGGTCTTTGCTGGAGGAATCCAACCAATTGCGCTGAAGATGTCCTTTTGGAACAGATTTTGGCTGTAGAATGCAATGTCGAGCAAGAACCATGTGCTTGTAGTTCCAAGCAGATGAAGTCCGTGGCGACTCATGAATTCCTTGGAGAACAATCCATATGATTTTCGTTCATCTTCCTTCTTTGGCACAGCTTGAATCTCCACCTGCATAACCTTAGACATGTCTGCTGCAGCCTTCTCCATATTCTTGGCAACCAATGCGGTGTAGCGTGCAGTTTCTGGCATCTTTAGTCTCCAATAATAAGTCAATGCAGCAGGGAGTGCTCCCACCATCAGAATTATCCTCCAACAATAGTCTGCTTGTGGAACAGTTGAACCCAAGGGATCAACCTCGTACGATGGAACATCATACTTGGCCATGAATACGGATGATACTATGATTGCAAACACACCTCCTGCCAATATTCCAAAACCCTGCATGGCAAACACTGCAGCAACGAAGGCACCACGAGTCTTCTTGTTCGAATACTCAGACATTATGGTGGCTGAAAGAGGGTAATCTCCACCAATGCCAAAACCAAGCCAGAAGCGGAAGAAGCAAAGAGTTGTGATCACAGTCTTTGCATCACTTCCGAAGGAAAGACCTGAAGCAATAGAGGCTAATACCATGAGCATGAGTGTCATGCCATAAACCTTTTTCCGACCCATTTTGTCACCGAGCCACCCGAAGAAGAGCTGCCCAGAAAGTGTTCCAACAAAAGCTACACCGTTAACAGCAGCTGACACATTCGGAGGCAATGATCCAGGGTTTGCAGCCCCATCAACGTGGTAGTATATGCGACCAAGGAGCTTTGTCACAAGTGATATACTGAACAGATCATAGGCATCGGTGAAGAAGCCCATTCCTGAAACGATGATTGCTGTGAAATGATACCATTGCGTTTTTGCCGTGTCCAGTGCATTTAGCACCTGAACCTGCTCCTTCGCCATACCTACCAAGCTTTTTCTTTCACGCCAAATATCACTTCTCTTGTAAAAGTGTGGAACCATTATTACAATGTGTAAAGTTAAACTTGCATTGCATCAAGAGCAGAAACACAAAACAATGATGATTATACTATACGATGCCCCAAAATACCTCAGTTAAGTAGTGAGATAATCCAATTTCTTACAGATTTCTCATTAAGCATAATAAAGGTAAAGCTTGTTGAACAAGAGTGGCACCGGTTGTATAACTTGTTATCACAAGTGATTAATGAAAGTTTATAAATAATATTTAGTGCATATTAATGTATCTTTTTACATTTTTAATTGTTAAACCATTTCTATAGAGAATTTTAAGAGTTATTATTGTCTTTAGAATATGTACGAGTGTACTAAATTGTGTAAGTAAAAAAAAATTAATAAACAAATTAATCTTCCAATTATTCTATTCTAAATTTTTGTACTCCATAATTTTAAATTTTTTTTGAATACCACTAACAAAAGTGATATTAGAGTTGTATATCATTGTAACAATAAAATAAATTAAAGAACCAATGCCACGAACTTCTAACAACAAAGAATACTACAACAACACAATCTATCATTATCGGACTTCTTTTAGGTGAAACCGAAAGTTATGATTTTTGACCTATACAAATATAAGTGTTATTTACTTATAATCTTTCAAAGTGATATTTTTGAGAACGAAAAAAAAAGTAAAAGAAAAATTTGAACATATACTTCTCCTACCATGTCTACAAGTCCCACATTACTTAGAAGTCGAGGCCAAAGGCGGTTTAAATACTCATTCTTTTTTCTACGTACCCTTTGAGACACTTTTCAAGGACAAAATTGTGACGGAGTCCAGGCTCCAAAGCAGACAATACCTCAGATGCATGGTAATTGACCATAACGATGTCACTTGGCGAACTTAGGATCAGAACATTGGCGCCCACTGTGGGGCCAATAACGAGGTTCTAAGATGAACCATTGGTCCCTTAAGCCCTCCATTGGGATGAGCAATCATCTCTCTTAGACCTCGACTAGGAGCTTATGTTCCTACCATGGCTAAAGACGGTTCAAATATTTCTTCCACCTTCTGAGACGCCTTTTAAGGATAAAATTGTGACGGAGCTCCATGCTCCAAAGTAGACAATGCATCAGATGCATGGTGATTGACCCTAACGATGTGGTGGAGCTCCAAAGGTGCATGAAGAGCTCCATGGGCAGCGGAAATGGATGAAGGAATGGAGGCAAGTTGGAAGGCACTTGCAAGCAATGGAAGGTGAAAGAGGTGATAGGATTTCCTAA
>Ga0099822_1006066_pt1 | contig 15754 bp, 6 predicted proteins | sample CowpeawhiteBW_FD_76839 | JGI IMG/M metagenome (GOLD analysis project Ga0099822, IMG submission 76839) | Root nodule microbial communities of legume samples collected from California USA - Cow pea white BW | ecosystem: Host-associated > Plants > Roots > Nodule | place: USA: California | collected...
AAAAGTTAATATTAAAAAATAATTTATCATAATCTAATGAAAAATTGAGAAAACTAATTATTAAAATAAAAATATATTATAATCAAGTCACAAAATCGATTTGAAAAAACACATAATACATTACTTTTTTCTTCTATATTAATAAAAAATGAATATACAAAGGTTCATGTAATAAAAAATAATGTTAATAACTATTAAACTAATAGTTTATTATCAAGTAGACAAGAGAGTTACTTTTTTTTCTTCAAGGAAGAAACAAAACAAATGAAAATGAGAGTAAAAGTAATGAATTTGTGTTTAACTTCTTTTTTTCTTCAAAAATAAAAAGAAAACATATGAGACCGAAAGATGAGTACAAATTTGTTAAAACCTAAAAGACAATAAAAAATAAAATAAAAAATATTTTAATAAATATTTGTTTTAATTATTTTTTTGGTTTTTGTTTTCAAAAATGTAATTAAGTTGGTCCTCTAGTTGATTTAGTCTCAATTTGGTTTTAATTTTTTAGTTAAAATTTGACATTTTTTTGACAAAAAACAAAAATAAAAAAATAATTTAACCTAAATATTTATACTCTTTATTATATTCAATTTTATGTTTTATTATTAATTAACATAATATTATGTTTTATAAAAAAATAAAAAAAGACACACAATTTAATTTTTATCAATTTTTAAAATATATCACTTATAACTTAAAAAAATTTCAAAATTTTAAAAATATATAAAATTAAAAAATCAATATATATATATATATATATATATATATATATAATTTTTAAAAAAAATTAAAAATTTTTTGGGAGCCAGGACCCTCCCTACTCCTTGTATAATCCGCCCCTGGTAACCACAACACGAAATGGATCTTGCAAATTTGTTCACATTAGTTTGTCTCAAATAATGTACTCAAAAAATACATTATGGATTGATTATTTTAAAATACAAGTCCGCTTAGGTATATTTCGCGTTGGATCAATGAGGAGCAGAACAAACTACCATGTATAACTTATAACAAAAGGTTTATTGTATTTTAATCCTAAAATTTGTGAAAATTCCTTTATTTTTTATTTTTTTGGTGTTATTCATTCCCTCTTGTATTTAATTCAACTCTATTATCTAAGTTTAACATTGGTTAATTACTATAAGTTTTTAGTAGTTTATACAATTTTTTTTTTTTTAAATTTAACTTTGACACATTTAGTTAACATAGGTGTTAATTTTATACTTACTTAACTTATTCCAACTCTATTATCAATTATAAACTTATGAGTACAACAAATATGTAAAATATTAATTTAATATAGATGTTAATGTTATGTTTACTTAGTTTATTCTAGTTTTATTATCAATTATAGAATTATGAGTGAAACAAATTAGAGCTGTCAAAATGGGTAATCCAGTCCGACTCGACTCGACCCACTACGGGTTGATGATTTAGTGAGCCAACCCAACCCGGCTCACCTTTTAGCGAGCCAAAAAAATTCGAACCCGACCCAACCCACCACGGGTTGGCGGGTTAAACGGGTTGGCTCACGAGTTCACTTAATTAAAAAAAATATTATTTTTTTCTTTTTTTCTCAGTCAAAATTAAATTGTAACTCTAATTAAAATCTAAATAAACTTGAATACAATCCAAATACAAACGAAAATACAAAAAAATACAAAATATTTATGTGTTGGATAAAAAAAAAACCTAACATGACCAAAATGTAAAGCCCAACTTAATAAAAAAAATAAAAACACTTGTGTGACCCTTTTATCGGCAGGTTGGTGAGCCAACCTGGCTCACCACAGGTTTAACCCGGATGAGCCGGTCAAGAATCAACCTGTATTGAAATTTGTAAAAAAAATTCAACCCAACCGGTCTGAACACGTGGTGAGCAAGGTTGGCTCGTGGGTTCCAACCCATTTTGACAGCTCTACAATAAATATGTAAAGCATTGAAATAAAATTACTATTATAACATTTGTATGTAATTTTTTTAAAGATTGCTTTTACATGTTTTTAAACATATGTACTGTAACATCTGTATGTATTTTTTCAAAAAGGTAATTAACATTTAGCTTTTGAAAAATGTAACTTAATGTAATTAAATTAATTATAAAAGAATTAATCAAGAATTAGTTACCTTTTTAACATATAACATGTTAGTTGATAAAATTTAATTAACCATTTAATATTAATTGTTGAATTATAATTATTATTTAATATATCAATTTTAAATTATTAATATCATACATATATGTAGTTATACAAATTAAGTTTTGTGGTTAATTTTTCCTTTAATTAATTAAGTTTAATTACATTTTTTAAAAGAAAAAATATTAATTACCCTTTTAATATATCATATATTAATTGATAAAATTGATACATTATTTAATTAAAACAAAATAATCATACAATTTATATCAGTATAACATTTATATAAAAAATAAACATGGTCTAAAATTTAAGAGAGGGAGACAGTATTATTTTATTTTGAAAAAAAAAATTGAGACTAAAATAGATTAAAAAGACATACATGTGAAGATTAAATTAAATCAAAAATATATATTTAAAGATTAAATTGAAATCAAGACAATATCTCTCAAAATTAACATAAACATATATGACACTGGAGAACATATATGACGCTGGAGAACTGACACGTGACCAAAGAAAAAAAATAAAAAGAATCTGAAAATTAAAAGAAATTAAAAAAAGAAAAATCACATGTTAACATGTGATAGGCGTGTGTTAAGAGTTTTGGTTTAAAAAAATCTAATTGACACACTTTTGAAAAATCTAGACGTAATTAAAATATTTTTCAAAAATATGATCAAATTAATACATCTTCATCAAAGTGAGTAACATCCTACTAACAAAACTTTATTTGTAATGAAAAGTAAAAAATAATGTTAAGTAAGTGTATACACGTGTTAAAGATTATTTCTTTTTCAAAATGAAACTAATCGTTGCAAGGAATTAAACTATGTAACAATTTAGATGTTATTCAAATATATCATAAGTTTATATTAATTTTTTTTCAATTATTACATTAGTATATATGGTTATTTTATGTTAAACTATATTTTTAAATTTCATGATGTATAAATCAATTAATTTTGTTTAGAAGTTAATCAATTTAAAAAATAAACTAAAATAATGATACAATATAACTGCTTTTGCATTAGTTAAGTTTAGTTAAAATATTTGTAACAGCTATCGCAAATTGTAATGTCAATGCTGTGGATGACCTATATGGACAGTTATTTGTCGAAAGTTAATGTGATCTGTTTTTTCTTATTTTTTTAATATATAAAAAGTAAATAAATAAGGTAGTGAAGGCTGTCCTGTGTAGGTGGTCCTTTCTGTTTAAGATTGGTGAGTTAATAAATTTGAAACATTTTACATATTAAGAATTCAAGTTTGACTTCAAGTTTCAAATCGAATAAAAAAGAAATTTGCATTATATAAAAGAAAAGCTAAATATACCTTTTCTCTTTAAGCTATTTTGAAATTTTTTTATTTCGTTTTATATTTTACGATAGTTATGTAAAATATATTTTTTAATAAATATATTATTTGGTTTTTAATATAAACAATATTATGATAATTATGTTTTTATTAAAAAATAATATATTTTATTTCTATAAATTTTATTTTTTTATATTTAATTATATTTTAACTTTTAAAAATATTAAAATATAGTTATTTTATTATTTTCTTAATTATTTTTGTGTAACAATTAAATTATCGATTATAGATGTATATTATTTATAAACATTTTTGTCTTCTGAATAAAGTTAAAATACACTAATATTTTAACATTTTTATAGATTAAATTCATAATTCAGTTAATATTTTAATAATTTTACAAAATTAAATATTCATTAATTATATTTTAAACAATATTTTAGCATATTTTAGCATATTGTTTAACATGACTCGTAATATAATAAGATGTTCAAAATAATAATAATAAAATTTTTAAAATGATTTATTTTTTAGAATTTTATGAGGACATAAAATAAAAAATATAAATTAAAAGTTTTAAATGAGTAAAAGTAAAAATTTGAAAAATTGAAAAATGTTTAATTACGAAAGTATTATTGAATAGAATATTAATAATTTATAGTAAACTTTTTAATTCAAATTTGAAAATATATAATTTTAGTAAAAGTTTTAATCTAAAATTAAAAGTTCAACAAACTCGTAACATATTACTAAATAAAACATAAATAAATTTTATTTTTTTTAAACAAATTAAAAAAAAATTAGTTGAAGAAATAAAAATAAAAATAATAAAAATTAAATTAATGATAATGTTATAAAAATATCTTTAATAAATAAATTAATAATTATATTATTAAAATAAAATAGAAAAATATAAAGTGTAAAAAGTACGTTTCTCTTTATATACGGTATACATTAATAAAATAACTTGTAACTTAAATATATAATATATAATAGATTATTTATTTATTTAAAACCTAAAAACAGTATAGTCAGTCAAGTTGCCCCACAGAGACGGTACTAGTAATATTTTTGTCGTATCTTTTGTTAATGAAATGTTTATATTATTATCATATAAAAATACTTTTCTGTACATAAAAATACCTAATAGGGTATTACAAAATTGTATAAAGTCAAACCTAACTAGACCGTGTTTGTCCGACCATTTATTAGTACTGTCACATCACTCTACTGTGTCTGATAATCTTTTATGAAAAAATAAGTTAAAAAATATGACAAAATATAAAATAAATAGCTAATGTGATAGACAAATAAAACAACTGCAAGAAGTGTAATAAAAAGGTATATGGAAATATTATATTTTTCTACTTTTATAAAAATGAGATTTCAGGTATACTGAATCAATTAAGTTTACATGGAAAATCAAGTAACAAATTTTAAATTTATCTCAATTTTATAAAATCAACTTATAAAATGAAATTTATATCTTATTTATCTTATTTATATTATAAAATTATTTTACTTTTAATTGACATGAAACTTCTAATCATATATTATTTTAATAATTAATTTTATAATGAATTACAACTTTTTATAATTTATTATAAAATTAAATTAAAATTTGATCATGAAAAGAATAAAATTGAAAATTTAACCATACTTATAAAGTTTTCTAAAATGAAAAACATGGAGAGTACAGTGGGGTATATCCAGTGTCTTAGAATTTAATGTGTATTTTCTTCGTCCCTTTCGGTGCCAACCATTCTCATTTGACCCGTCTTATAAATGCAACTCCGGTCTTCGGCCCTCCCAAATGCCATCACTTATTTCAAATGATCAATTCATCACAACATAATTAGAAGTTTAGACAACATTGTATAATTTTACATACATAGTCCTAATTGTGTAAATTTATTTCAAAATATATTTGTAACTTATGATGTCTTCATTAATATGAGTATAATGTATATTTGTCATTAATTACATTTGTTTTCATACCAGTCTTTATCAATTTTTAATTTTGTTTCACAATTTTAGTTACATAGAAATATAATTTTTGTTTATTATTTTAGTAATATAATTTTTTAGATTTTTTTTTGAAAAATTATACTTAAAAATTATAAATTATAAATTTGTGAATATTAATTACTTTAAAAAATAAATCTATAAAAATTATTATTTTTATGAATTTAATTAATTAAAAGTAAAGTTATTAAAATTATGAACTTTAAAATTTTAGATGACAAATGTTATGCAAGACGGGCAAAATAAATTAATATATTTTTTTTTATGTAAGAAAAGTCGGTTTAAGTCAACTTTTGCAAACTAAACCAAAATGAGAAGCAACCAAAATGGGATGGACTGATAATCATCTTTCGTTTAAAACTTAATAATTTTATGCTTATTTATATATATATATATATATATATATATATATATATATATATATAATATTATATTTAATTTCTTCTCTGAAATTTAATATTCAACGATTTAAAAGAAACAAAAGTTAAGTTTTAAATTAATATCAAAACATTAAGGTTAAATATGTCTTTTTTTTTTTACTTTTAATTGAAATTTAGAATTAGCTTATCTTTAAAATTTTAAACTAATTTAGTTTTTTATCTTTAAAAATGTGTTAAAATTGTATGAATTCAGTTCATTTAACAAAATTTTATTAATTTTGTTTGACATTTTAAACATATTTTATGATTATATTTAAGTTGTTTATACCGTTTGACACATTTTTACTTCAATATTAATTCACATATCATTATGAAACGTGTTTGAAATGTCAAATAAACTTAACAAAATTTTATTAAAAGAACTAAATCCATGCATTTTAAAATTCAGAAACTAAACTAGATCAAAATTTTAAAGAAAAAAAACTAATTTTAATTTTCACTAAAAATTAAAGAATAAAAATATATTTAATTCAAAAATTAAATACAATTGATTAAACCATAACATGTTTGGGGTGAGATGGATATGTGACCATAATTTCTGACTAATACCCGATACATTAGTTGTGTGGCTTAAGATTGTGGAACTATTATGCTTCTATTAATTTGTTTGTAAAAACTTACCTTTCATTTATCCAAATTGTTGGATAGCGTATAGCCTACTGTAAGTTGTATTGTTGTCTGATAAATTTGGTGGTTGTGTATGTATTAGGAAAAAGTCATCATGTAACACCTAAATGCTCTCTCTCTATTTTCTTTCAATCTCTTTCTCAATAATCAATCACTCATTTCCAATGAATTGTAAATACCATTTTAAATATTTATTATATAATCTTTTGTACTTTTATGCAAGTGTTATTTAATATTGTAGTCTAGAATTAATTCAATTTCAATTGTAAGTAATAATGTGAAATTTCTGGTTCATTAAACAGTAAATGTTCATTAATATTGTGAACAGTATGTATCAATCAGATTATTTAATAACTTGACTTTGTCATGACAATTAATATCGAAGAAGCCAAAATTGACATTGACATGTAACCAGCTTCATTTAATCCAGATATAATCACACTGGTTCTGTTTTGATGGCTACTAGGTCCAAATCAAACATTATCACTAATTAATTATAAAATCTGATTAAGTCTATATTTAAGCTGAATAATCTTTCTCTTTCAAGAACACATTTTCCAAGTTAGAAAGGTATTCATTAGGAGACAATATTGGAAGTAATGGGTACTTAGTAGGAAACAGCTTCGAGAATGTGACAGTAAAAGAAGAATCTTGAATATTAGAAGATTGGAAGATTGAGGATAACTTCAAACTGAACTCAATTATTGAGAACCCATTTGACTTAGAATTTGGTTTATGGTGCCAAAGTCTTTGAAAGAAGACACTTTTACCTGTTTTTTCACAAAAGGACAGAGACTTTTCATTCCATGATGTTCTGTGGAGTACAAGAAATGAAGGATTCACATCCAAAGTTGACTACGTAAGTGATATCTCAGTGCCACTCGCCACAGCAGCAATGTCTGAAATCTTGACCACAAAAATGCCGTACAAATAAAATACATCACAAAACTTTTTCTCAAGATTAAATTACGATCTTTTTATTTATTTTGAAATTTCGGTTTGGTTGTCAAATTTTTTTTTTTCAATTTGGTCCTCATCGTTAACTTTGACCAGATGGTGTTAAGTTAATACGTGTTAATTTTTGATTTTTTTTTGAATTTTTTGAAACTTTTTTTTGAAAATTTTGAAAATTTTTATTTTTATTTATATTTATTTTTGTTAATTTCTTCAAAAATAAAAAAATAAAAAATATTAAAAATATTAAAAAAAACAAAAAAACCGTAAATTGACACGTGACGTTAACTTTAACACTGATTAACACTGATTGGTCAAAGTTAACGGTGAGGACCAAATTGAGTCATTTTAAAAAAAATGAGAACTAAATTGAGACAACAAAAAATTTAAGGATCAAACTGAAATTTAATAATAAATAGAAAAATCAAAAGAATAATTTAACCTTTAATTAATTTTTTAATTGTACTTGCGATTCAATAAATAAATTTTAAAAATATATCAAAATTTTTATTATTGTGCTATAATCTACTGTTCAAATACAAATATAAGAAAGAAGATATACATAAATATCGATGTATAAAAATAAGCGTGATGTATAAAAATAAGCGTGGCAATAAGATTGACGCCGAACATACTCAATTTTTTTTTTTTCAATTCAATCATATAGAAAAGTTATAGTTTTAAAAAGATAAATAAATATATACTTTTTCAAACTCATTTATACTGATTTTACCGTATTCGGATAAATAAACACAAAAATTGTCACGTTCTTTTGTGACATTGATTTACTTACATATTTTAAAACATTGTTTTTGATATATATTTTTTGAAATAAAATATTATAACCGTAATTATATTATCGGTTGTAAACAAAATGACATTTTACATTAAAACTTGTACTTATACTTTTTTCTTTATTAAAATGTTAACTTTTTAGGTTTATTTTCTTTATAATTTAAGTTTTTATTTATGTCTCTATCATTTAAAAAACATCAAACACTATAAATATATTATCATACATAAATTAGACTTAATATAATTATTGTAAATTAAAGCTTTGTTTATTTACACATTTAACGTAACATAATGATAAGATTAGACGGTTAATATAACAATATTTTTTATTATTTATCACATTTGAAATTGAAAAATTAATAAAATAAAACAATAATTAAATTATTTATAAAAAATATAAAAAACTATCATATAATTATACAAAAAAAAAAAATTTGGAACCTTATTTTATTATAGATGCTTGATGGTTGGACATGCCAAATACCTACTGTGGCTAAAGCCAGTTCTTCCCCAGTTTATATTTATCAGTAGTAGTATCTCCACATTTATTAGAAGACTGGGCCAACTTTCAATTGAGAATTTATGGCCCAAATTAGAAAGTTCGATTGTGGCCCATTGAGATTCATTTGTACGAAAAAATGTTGTAAAACTTTTCAATTCAATGGATATTTTTCAGAAGTACTGCATTAATGCAAATATAAAACTAATTAATTATTTTTGGAACCATGAAGTTGAAGGATGCACTAAACGCACAACATTCATTTGTCGTGTTATAACTATTGTGAAAAGGTTAGAAGATAAGTTAAACATCTTTTTCAAAAACTCAAATTATTTACAAATGCCATTTCAAAATACTACAAGAAAATATTTATTAATTTATAATAAAATTTAATATTTATTATAATTATAATTTTGAACGGAAGGTCTTCTTTTAGTTATGTTCTAAAAATATATTAAATTATAACGAGTAATTGGTTATACTTTATAACAAAGGTAGCAGAAAACTATTGAGAAAAAAAATTGTCTCAAATTGTTGGAAAGTAGAAGATTTTTTTTTTGTTCTATAATAAAGTAACATTTTTGAAAACAAATTTTGACAAACATATGATATAATTTAACGAGAAAAGATAATATATGAGGGGAGAAAAATCATATATCTCTCATCTATGACTTTTTTTTGGACTTTTATTATTTATTTTGGAAAAAATTAATTAAAAAATTAATTGTAAAATCAGATTAATGTAAGGGAAAGACTAATACCATCCTTTTATTATAAATTAAATCATTTATAATGTTTAAAGGCTATAGAAAGCAAGTTTAAATAAACAAATGATATTTAAGTAGTATGTCTAAAACGAAAAGAAACATATCATTATTTCACAGTGAATATTATAAAAGAGAAATAGAGAATTTTCTAAGAAAAATGAAACATTATTGCCTTTAAAATAAATATTTTGTCAAAAACTAAAAGAAAGTAGCACTTAAATATTATTATTTAAAGAATTAAACATTGAAATAAATGGTAATAATATATTATTAAGATATGATGCATATTAAAATATTTAAAACCTATACAGTAATGTTAGGGGAAAGCACACTAACTAGAAGACAAAATCACTTATCTTCATTACCTATATAAAGTTCCAAAAGGAGAGTTGAATCTTTGTGCTAAATACCTCTAGTGATTAAGTTCCACTTGACTTATGCTTCTTCAATTTACCAATTATAAGTAATTATAATCATTTTGGTGTATCTACTCTATGAGATGTAAAAAGGATAATTAGCTTGATTGAATCAAAATTAATCTAGTTTCGTGTAAAAAGCAAATTGAGAAAACCATTTAAACTATGTTAGAATCGAATAAAAGTACAAATGAAGCACGTTCAAGTTTTGATCATTTGAATGAAGACAAAATGCACAGGTTACTGAAATTGTGATGCTCCAACTTCATGTTTATACTGAGAAGTTTTATGAGAAACGATACTTGTATGTACAGTCAAGTCAATTGTGAAAGTAAGAAAGAGAAAAGTTTACAATTCTTTGAGAAGTGTCGTATATAAATTGTATGGTGTGAGTTTATGTCACTATATATAATTCTATCATATTAAAAAGAGTTCAAGTTCAACTCCAATACTTGTGATCAGTTTATAAAAATAATATAAATGTGATCATTATGTAACAAGAATATATTTCAGATTGATTCAGTTTTAAAATGTTAAATATGATTAAGGAAACTAAAAATATTGTTGAATTAGGTTTTGGTTAGTTGAGTTTAGTTTCATGAAACTATTTTTCTACTTAGCTTGAGCAGCTCAACAATTTTGAACATTCCTGGTAGGACGTGATTGCTTACGTTAAATTGATAAAGGCACATGTTGTAATGTTACATACTTGACTTTTAAAAGCCCCACACATGTAGTGTGCATAGTGGTCATGTCAGTGATCAGATCCATTTATTGGTGAAGGAAGATAAAGATTGATGAACTCGGAGAAGAAGATGGGTTGGAGAGGGATACTGGGTTTTGAATATGGTATAGTTCAGGCACCATTAGGCCCTGATATCTCTGGTCCTCGCCTTGTAGCTGCAGTTGCCAATGCTGGTGCTCTTGGTCTTCTTAGGGCCCCTGATTGGGTATGCTCATGCTTCCCTCTGTTGCTTATCGTTGCCTTCTGTTCTTCAATTCCTGCATCAATTCATTGTTATCTGTCTCGGAATATCATTACACAGTGTAAATTTGAAATCTTTTTCTACAAGTTAATTGTTCTGAGGTGCATAAGCATTATTTGTTGATTCGACTCTAACAGGAATCGCCGGATTATTTGAGGGGACTCATAAAGACGACTAGGTCCTTAACTGATAAACCTTTCGGGGTTGGTGTCGTTCTGGCCTTTCCCTTTGAGGAGAATTTGAAGGTCATTCTGGAAGAAAAAGTTGCAGTCTTGCAAATTTCCTGGGGTGATTGTACAACGGAGTTAGTAGATAGGGCTCACGCCGCTGGGGTCAAAGTTGTTCCTCAAGTGAGTTTTCTGTTCATTTATTAACAGTACTAGGTTACTAACTATACGCAAATCCTGAGACAAGATTATATTCTTATTTTGGTGTTCCTTTTATTTGCTCTGCAAATTAATGATTCTGTTATTGGTATGTAACCTGTTACCTATAACAGGTTGGGAACATTGAAGGTGCGAAACAGGCGATTGAAGCAGGTGTCGATGGGATAATTGTACAAGGACTTGAAGCTGGTGGTCATGTATTGGGTCAGGTGTGCATGCTTATAATAATTTTGATGTATATTTATAGAGTATAAGTGTCTTGTTTTGGTGTTGATGATTAACTAATAATTGTTAATTTTCTGCTTGAATTCAACCATAAGATGGAAGAAAAGAATGCTGACTACGTTTATTAATTTTTAGCGTGAGTGAAGTGGCTAGTGCCATACACAAGGCCTACATTCGCAATGGACTACAACATTGGTGTCCCACTGTCTGTCATATCTGTCTTTGATATGAAAACTTCAAGTGAGACAAGTTGTACTTAGATAAAGTAGTCTATGTAGTAGTAGTGATTGCAGATGCTGTATATGTAACATTCTCACAACCTACAACCTAGTGTGAGTCTTTTTTCTCATAGACTACTTTTTCAGGCTCATTCCTACTTAATATAAGACCAAACTTAAACGTTTCATATAAGAAAGTTAAAACATTACTTTTAACCCTAAACCTTAAAACTATAAATATAAGTCTTCTTTCATCTACTGCTTTTAGGCTCATTCGTATTCAGTATGAGATCAAACTCGGAATCCTAGGAGCATACTATAGCTAATCATATTTTTTCAATTGTGTACCACACTACTACTTTCCATTTTTGGCACTCAGAGACAGTGCTTTCCCTTTCATGTAATTGCAGGATGGTCTAATTACATTGGTGCCAAGGGTGGTCGATCTGGTTGGTGACCGAGAGATACCAGTTATTGCAGCTGGAGGAATTGTGGATAGTCGGGGTTATGTTGCTGCTCTAGCCCTTGGTGCTCAAGGCGTCTGTTTAGGCACCAGGTTTTGAAACATTACTTTCACATTAATCATATTTCAGTAAATTCCTCTCCTATTGTTGCTGTAATATCTTGACATTTACAATTTTTTGTGCTTAAATCAAGAATTCTGCCTCCATGATAGAAGCCTATTGCGGGGGCTATAAATCTTGGCATTCCTATTTCTAACACTATTACACCTTTTCAAATAAGTTTTCATGCCAAGAGTCTTGTTTGCAGGTTTGTGGCAACTGAGGAAAGCAATGCTCATTCCACATACAAAAGAAAATTGGTTGAATTTGATGAGACTGCATACACGGATGTGTTTGGGAGGGCAAGATGGCCTGGTGCTCCTCATCGTGTCTTGCAGACACCTTTCTATAAGGAATGGAGATCGCTTCCGGCACACGAAAACGAAGCCAACCAACCCATCATTGGCCATTCAACGATTAATGGCGTGGTATGTAACAAAGCTAACATTCTTATATGCAACTGTTATGTCTACAATATCTGTGTTTGACTATACTTTTTGCATGAAACAGGGCAAAGATATACGACGTTTTGCAGGTACTGTTCCAAACGTTACAACTACAGGAGATCTCGAGAGCATGGTGATGTTTGCTGGCGAAGGTGTTGGTCTCATTAAGGAAATTCTGCCTGCTGGAGAAGTGGTAAAGCAGCTAGTTGAAGGAGCACAGCTTATAATACAGCAAAACTTAAACTAGATTGTCAAATGTCGAGTGGGAGAGCATGTTTAAGTTATGTACAATGGTTGTGGCTCGGAATAACAATAAATGTGCCAGTTTCAAGACAAGTTTATAATAAAAATTTCGTTTTCGCATTGCTTCATCTTCAGAAAAATGTAATGATACCGTAAAAGTTTATTAAGGAAACACAAACTAGCACTCGTAACCGGCGCATTATTTGGATTTCAAATAAAGTTTAGAGAAAAGAAGATCAATGAATTATTACAGTACAACATTATAAAAAGGAAAACCCTTCAATCAAATGATGTTTGCTTAAGCAAAACATCTTCAATTACTTTGTCCAAGTTTATATATGAACGACCACCGGGTCTTGTTCCCTCCTCTGCCTTCTTCTTGAAATCCATCGTCTTTTCTCTCATCTTCTTTCCCTTCTCCCCTACCATCAACTCATTGACCAGATTCTCCACCTCCTCTCTCTTCACATTGGTATCAATCTCAATCCCAATCTCCCACTCATTGCACACAAATCTACAGTTTGTTGGCTGATCTGCAAAAAATGGCCAGCACAACATTGGGACTCCAGCACAAACACTTTCAGTGATCGAGTTCCATCCACAATGAGTCAAGAATCCACCAATTGATGGATGGTTCAGCACCTGTTCTTGTGGACACCAACCTGCTATTAGGCTTCTGTCTCTGGTTTCATTCACAAAATCAGATGACAAAATCACGGAACCTCCAATGACAAGGTCAGGCCTAATGATCCACAAAAACGGTTTCTTGCTGTTGGCCAAACCCCAAGCAAATTCCAAAAGTTGATCTGCAGACATAACAGTGATGCTGCCAAAATTCACATAAACTACGGATCTGGGTTCCTGGGATTCAAGCCACTCAAGACACTTGGGATCTTCATTCCAAAGATTGGAACCAAGAGAAGCCAAGTGGTTATTCGGACTTTGATCCAAAAACGAAGGGAAAGGACCAATGGTGTAGAGAGAAGGAAGCATAGAAGAAAGAGCATTCATAGCATCTCTCTCAAGCTCATCAAAAGTATTAAAAACAATAGCTGAGACTGTGGGAACTCTAGCAGCTACTTCAATGAAATACTCTAGCATGAAATCATTTGGATCTGCTGTCTTTACAAAGCTAGGAAGGTCCCTCATGCGAAAATTTTTCAAACCCGGAATACATTCTACCTTGGTGGTGTCCAAATATCCGTTTGTGAGATAACTCTCATCTGCACATGATAACCACAAAAACCTGTAACTGTGAGATCCGTACACGAACGAATCTATACACGAAAGATAAATGAAGGAAGAACATAAATTGATACCTTTGAGAGGTACGATTCCCTTATCCACCAGATAACGGAAGTGCATAAAACACAAGAATGCACCTGCACTGACCGGGGAAAGGAGAATAATAGGGAGAGAAAGTTCCTCAGCAGCTTGTATAGGAAAACTCATGAAACAATCAGAGACCAAGCAGGTAACTGGGGGGTTGAGACCAGTAGTTGCAGAGTGGTTAAGTCTAGCAAGAAGTTCGCGAAAGGGTTGGAGAAAGTTCTTTCTGATAGAGTCACAAAGAGAGGGTACGGGTTGACTAACATCACCATCAGCATCGTCATCCAAAGGAGGAAGACCATCTGGGATGGTTTCAAAGCGAAAATCTGGGAGACCCTGAAGAGCATTAGGACCCCTTGATTTGAGGTAGCGTTTGTGGTTGTATTCAGTGTGGACAAAGGTTATGTGAAAGCCTCTGAGATGAAGCAGCTTTGCTAGTTTGAACAAAGGGTTTATATGGCCTTGAAGTGGAAATGGAACCAGCACAGCGTGTGGCTTTCTCTCTGCAATGTTGTTCATCTTCGTTTTTCCCTTCTAAGAAAAATTGAAAGGAGAAGACAGTGGAAAAGGCTCTTCGTTGCCTCAACATATATAGCACTAGCACACTCAATGAACGTTATTGTTTCAGCAATACTTTTCTGGCACCGGTTGGTAGATGAAGAAAGTTGCAATATCTCTTATTTTAAAGTTAAATTATATTTTTAGTCCTTATAGCAAAATTTGAATTTGGTCTTTCAATTATTTTTTATCTTAATATGGTCTCTATTTTGGGAAATTTGACCCAATCAAGTTCTTTCCGTTAGTAGTGGAATAACGGTGTTAATTGGGGTGCTACGTATCAGTTTTTAGATTTTTTAAATTTTTTTTTTATTTTTTTTGAATTTTTTTAAAATCTTTAAAAAAATTAAAATTTTGTCACGTGTCAAGCTGACATCGTGCCACGTGGCAGTGACAGTGCCACGTGTCACTATTTGGTAGGTGTTATTTTCTCATTCTCAATTTGGTCCCTGTATTTTATTTTTTGTCTCAATTTAATCCCATTTTTTGTAAAAATTATGCAATTTCGTCCCCCTCCAAATTGAAACAAAAATTATAAAATGTTATACAAATATTTTTATTAAATTTGATTTTTTTATTCAAATTAATATTTTTATTATATATTTTCAATAAAACCAAGTTTCTTTAAATTTGTTTCACATTAAATTTTACTTAAAATTGTTTTCAAATTTTAAATTTATTTATTTTTTATTGTTACACAAACTAGTTAATTTTTCTTAAATTATATAATTTTTATTTTTATACTAACTAAAATATTTGTATAGAAATTATTGAATTTTACACATTTTAAAAATATGCAATTATTTAAAATATAAATTCAAA
>Ga0099822_1006068_pt1 | contig 15752 bp, 9 predicted proteins | sample CowpeawhiteBW_FD_76839 | JGI IMG/M metagenome (GOLD analysis project Ga0099822, IMG submission 76839) | Root nodule microbial communities of legume samples collected from California USA - Cow pea white BW | ecosystem: Host-associated > Plants > Roots > Nodule | place: USA: California | collected...
AAAAAAAAAAAAAAAAAAAAAAAAAAAATATAAAAAAATATATATATATATATATATATATATATATATATATATATATATATATATATATATATATATTATATAATAATCAAAATTGTGAGAGTGTGGAGGGTGAAAATGTCTGTAGAAAAGTAATGGGTATACTTATAGAAATAAGTTGTGAAGTTTAATTGAAGCTTAAGTAATAATATTTGTTTACATTACAAATGGTTCACGATAACTAAAAATATGGTCGGGGAGGAGTGGATCTTCACCCTAAAATTTATTGAAACTAAAATAATATATAAATATAATTCTTTAAATCATATAAAAAGTTATTTCTAATTCAAAAATTGAATCTTTATCATTATCTTTTAAAGTAGGTGAAAAATTCAAAATATGTAAACTAAAATATATTTTGTCTTCATCTTTACGGATTTTTCTCTTATCATTTTTAAAAAATAATATATTCTTTATTGTTCATCCATATACATATTTTAAAAAAATAAAAATAATTTATAAAAATTTAATACAAACTTGAGAGATGTAATTATTTAAAAAAAAATTATGATAATCACGTCACAAAATGGTTATGAAAAAAAATAGATAGTACATTTAATAAAAAAAATATTTAATAAACTAATATTTTCCTATCAATATAGACAGAAGAGAATTGCATTTTCTATTAGAACATATGAAAAATTAGAATACAAAGGATGAGTTTTGTGTTTTGTCTAACTTCTTATTTTTTTCATAAACAAAAAATATTTTAAATTTTAATGATAGTAGGAAATAACTATAATATGTGATCAAAATATAAGGAGAGAAAACATAAAAAATATTTTAATAATTTTTTTTATTCTTTATTACTTAATTTTATATTTTATTTATTTATTAATATTAAATGTTATAATTTATAAAAGAAATAAAAATATACATAATATAATTTTCATAAATAAAATATATATTGCATTAATTTAAAAAAAAATTAAATTTTATGGGAGTGCCATGGCCCCCTTACAAATCAACTAAGATTTGGTTAGGAATGATATTGGGTGAGTGGGGATAAAGTACAAGTATATGCACTCTCTCTTTTGTTTATAAATAATTATCGTGTTATTTAGTAGGGATGTCAAATAGATTTCTTGGATATTGTACGAACTTGTCTCCATTTTGATAGGGAATCCACGCATTGATTAAGTGTGGATATGGGTATGGGAAATATCCGACTTTTTAATTGGCCATGGGGATGGGGATATATTCGCCTCGTCCCTATTTCCATACCCATTATAATATTCATCTTCGTCATATCTTCGTCCTGATTAAATTATTAAAATAATAATAGTCTTCTAAGTAACTTTTTTATATATATATAAAGTTGTAATTAGCCAATAAGGAGGTTGAATTGGCTTTCTAAAAACTATAGTTACTTTTAAATTCTTAAAACCCTTTTTTATTAAATCAGACCAACCACAAAATCAGAACGTAATTGCTACTGAAATGTACAGTTTCAATCGATTAAAATCAGGGATAACAGACTAATTTCATTAAACAGGTAACAAGGCAGTATAATTCAACAGATCAAAATATCAAAACAGTCGATTGAAATATTAAAAATTTTGCAGAATTACGAATTTGAAGATTAATATAGAAACAATTTAGGAAACTTATCAAGATTTTTTCCAATAAGTAGTATAAATAAGAACAAATATGAGGTTATGTCAAATCACTCAAGAACAATTAAAAGATTATAGAAATCAAATTTCTTGAAGCTTTATATCTCAAACCAAGAGAGAAGAGAGAAAAACAAACACAAGGACATAAATTTTTATATCGGTTCGCTCAAATATGAGCTACATCTAGTTTAGTTTATCAAGGCAACCCGAGCCTGACTTGCACTATATTAAAAGTTTTACACAATCCACTAGATTACACTTTCAAAATATGCAAAAATGCAAACCAAGGCTCTTGAATCCCACAAGAATCTCAACAAGCACAACAAGATCACACTTGTAGGCCTACAAAACTACCAGGTAACACCCAAAAACCTAAGCAAGATCAAACCTGAATGAAGGCTCTCCGTAGCCAACCAAACCTCTTTCTCCAAGTTCCAAAACCAAGCAAAAGGCTCCAAGAAGATCAATGGTCCTTCACGAATAGTTGCACTTTTGTATGATTCAGAGAGAGAGAGTTTTCCGAGAGTTTAGAATGATTTCGCGCTCAAAAATTGCAAGTCTCGCATCTCTAGAAAACCAGAACTTATAAACAATTTGTTAGCATATTCAACAGGTTGATTTTTTCATTCAATTTGTTAATTTCACTTAACTTAAGTGAAATCAGTTGATTGAAAAATAATTCACCTGATTGAATATGTAACCGATAGAACTATTGCAGTAAACCATTTAACCCTTAAAAACCCATTCAACAGGTTAAAAGACATTAACTAGACCCCAGACATTTATACAATGTCAAATTGTCTACACTAAGAGCACAAATCTTCAAGCTTTTTTATTTTCATGTGAAACGCAAATTCAACACACACTTCAAGCTTTATGATCTCCATGTCTTCACATCTTCATCAATTTACCATAACTTTATCACGTCCCAATGCAATTTCTTCATATATCTTCATTAAATCTTCAAGCATCAAATCATTTATGCTAACAAGCTTGTCATGAAATTCATTAACATCTCAAAGATATTTTCGTCTTATCACAACCATTATGCAATTATGTTCAAATGATGTATGTCCATTAAATATGTTTTATGTCTTACATTTGAATATTTCTACTCTTTTTTAATATTTTTATTTATTGTATATTTTCTTTTCACATGAGAATGTTTAATACTATCAATTTAAGTGTTCAATAACATAAACCTTTCATTTACTAAGTAATATAAAAAATTTATCCTCTTTATTCTATTATTATTAATTTTTGTTTCATTTGAAAAACTCTTTTGTTTCGTTAAAACAATTTTTGTTATCTCTCAGCCATTTGCTAGGTTGATATTTGAAATGTTTTCTTACATTTTTAATGTATTTTTCATCTTATTATGCCCTTAATTATAAATTTGTTTTCTTTTACACGATTTCATTCATGCAATGCAAACCCCATATTTAGATTGATACAGGCTCATCCACAGATGGGTTCAACCTCACGGCCCACGAACTTCAGTATTTCTCAATAGCTATTGTTTTTTGTACTCCCACAATTACTAACTATATTCATACAATAAAAGAAAATGATTCTATCACTATTAAAAAATATAATTTTTTTTGTATATATTTTTTTACATTAAATATTTGATAATGTCCATTTTTTGTGATTTCTAATTTTTTTTTCTAAAAAGGAATATTTAATTAATATATAAAATAATAAAGAAACTAATATAAACATACCTTTTTTTCAATAAAATAAGATGAGACAAAAATTTATATTAATTAGATATAGAAATAAGAAAAATCTTTATTTTAAATATAGAAATGAGATAATTAAATTTGGCCTTTTTTTTCTCATCCCTAACAACTAACAACTAGGGATGACAACAAGGCTAGGCGAGGATGAGATTCGTTATCCCATACTCATTTCTAGAGAAAAAATTCATCTCATCCCAAACCCAACAGGTATCAAATTTTTGTCTCATTCTCATCCTCATCAAATAACGGGTATATACTCGTACCTGTACTCACTTCATACTGATTAATAAATTTTTATAAAGTAATAAAAAAAAATCACAGTAAAGGAAACATAATATGATCAAATATTCAATATTAAAAGAGGGTTATTTTTCAATATCAAATATTTAGAAAGAAATTATAATTGTATACATTTCAAATTAAATCAAATTAGAATACCGAATAAAACTTCATAAGAAATAAAAGATTCATTAAATTTACAAACGTTAATGAAAACTAGTTGATAAAATTTAAAATATTTTCAAAAATAGATAAAAGGAAAACAAATATTCAAATTAAAAAATATTTTAAATGTTTGTTTACTTCAACTTTTTAAATTCTAATGAAATATCTTTTTTTATACACTAATAAAAGTTGTAATACATCACTTGATCAAATCACACAAAAAACAAATATTAAACTAATAATGATACAATTTTAACATAGATATTTTATCTTTTGAACATCAATATATATTAGATGGTGATAAAAAAATATTCATAGCAATTACATTAAATTATCATATTATAGTAAATAAATTTCTTTATACAATTATAGTGATAGAATTACACGTATGATAAATATAAATATACAAAAATCATTTACTAACAATAAATATTAATAAATCTAAGTAACTTACCCAAATGGTTTGAATTCCATAGCTAACTTACACATTAAAGCCTCTATAGTAATATCAAAGTCAACTACGATGAAAACTTAATATTTGACCACGGGCACTAAAAGCATATTCAAAAGCTACTGTTGTTACTGGAATAGTTAAAACATCTCTTGCAAGTACTTGAAGGGTTGGAAACTTTAACCCATTTGTTTTCCACCATGATAAGATATCAAATTCTGGTGTAATTGACAAATTGTCTTCTTCCAAGCAATAATCCAACTTTGTTTTCACAAATGTAGTTCTAGATTTTTTTCTTTTTTTGCCATAAACTCTAAAAATTCATTCACATCATCATCAACATCATTTCTCAACTCCAAGGATGTAGATCTATAAGAAGAAGTTTCATTCTTTTTTTATTCTAAAGCCAAATCATACCACATTTGGCGAATCCTACTATGTTTTGGATCACATTCAATATCTTAAAAGTTATAAAAAAATATTCTAGCAAGTCCATCTTGTACCATGATTCTAAAACTAAAGCAATTGTCAATATATCATGAACAACACTCCAATAAACTTTAAAATTTCAGTAACATTTGTATTGCCATATTTTGAATGGTTGTATTAGGAGATTTAACCCAATCATCTATTGTAAGTTTGATCTCAAATCTTTGGGAAAAAGATGTTGGCAGTCGGGTATGTGAGGCCAGAAATGATTTTTGTGATGTCATTAAATAGTATTAGTCTTCCACAAATATATCTTACAAATTTCCACTACAAATCAATTGGCAAAGAAATTATTGAGCTTCACATTGTTGTAACACAAAAAACACATCCATATAACATATGGCAATATCAAGCATCTTATAAGTGGAATTCCATCCAGTTGGTCAATCAAAACTTAACTTTTACTGGACTAGGTCTCTTGGGTTTTTACTCCCTATTGAGGTTTTCCCACGTTAAAAGTTTTGGTGCCTGCTGGTTTCTTCGTTCTTGTATTTTTAGCATATCGGTATTTTTGCATATTAATTACATAGGTAAGATTTGATCTTGGTTTTGCTTCTGCTTGTTATTTAATATTTTTATTATCTTCCCAATAACTGGTATCATAGCTTTGCTATCTTCCCAATTTAGAAACCTTGGTATCAAAGCTTGATGGAAAGCCTAAATAATGCATCTTCCTTGGCTATAGTCAAGATGATTTTGGTTACAAATTTTAGGACCTAGTTTATAATAAGATTGTTAGAAGTTGAGATGTTATTTCTCTTGAGGCACAAACCATTGAAGATATTGACAATAAAGAAAAGCCAGAACATGTTACTCATAGGTTCATTGGTGTTAAGCCAAAACCTTCTACCAGAGTTGTGGATCATGAGGGAGATCAAAATGCAGATTTGGACAATGCAATTGATATGCCTAAGACTCAAGTTAATGAACCAACTAAGGTAGCTCCTCTTGAACCACCTATTAAGCCTTTTTTGCTTCAAGGTAAGAGAACACTGAAAAATAAGTGGGTCTTCCAATTGAAATAAGAGAATAACTCAACCAAGGTATAAGGCAAGATTGGTTGTGAATGGCTTTAGTTAGAATAAGGGAATTGATTTTGAAGAGTTATATTCACACATGGTTAAAATGTCTTCAATCAGAGTTGTACTTTGCTTGGCAACAAGTTTAAATTTAAAAATTGACCAACTTGATGTGAAAGCAGCTTTCCTTCATGGTGACTTGGAGGAAGAGATCTATATGGTACAACCTGAAGGTTTTATAGTCAAAGGTAAAGACAATTTTGTTTGCAAATTGAGAAAGAGTTTGTATGGGCTCAAACAAGCTCCAAGACAATGGTATAGAAAATTTGATTCCTTCATGATGGATCACGGGTATGATAAAATTTGCTAATGAAAAATATATTATTCTTTTTCTCTATGTTGATGACATGTTGATTGTTAGTCATGACAAGAATGAGATCCAAAGTCTAAAAAGATAGTTGAGCAAGTCTTTTGCAATGAAGGATTTGGGTCTTGCAAAACAAATCCTTGGCATGAGAATTGTTCGTGATAGGAAGAATAGAATATTGTGGCTACCCCATCAAAAATGTATATTGAAAAGGTATTACATAGATTTAATATGAAAAATTATAAGCATGTTAACATTCCACTTACAAGTCATTTCAGGTTTAACTCAAAGTAATGTCCTACAAGTGAGAATGAGAAAGAAGAAATGCAGAAGATTCCATATTCATCTATAATTGGTAGTTTGATGTATGCCATGGTGTGTACAAGGCTAGAAATTTCTAATGTTGTTGGTGTTGTTAGTTGTTTCCTTGCTAATCCTGGAAAAGAGAATTGGCAAGTTGTGAAGTGGATACTTAGGTATCTCAAAGGTACTTCTAAAGTTTGTTTAAGCTTCAAAAGTGGTAAGTTTGTGTTGAACGGTTACACAAATGCAGACATGGCAGGTGATGTGGATTCTAGGAAGTCTACTTCTAATTATATGATGACTCTTGCAAGGGGCGGTGTTATGGCAATCCAAACTACAAAAATGTGTTGCCATCTATCTTCTACAGAGGCAGAATATATTGTTGTTAAAGAAGATGATAAGGAGCTCTTGTGGATGCATAAGTTCCTACAAGACTTGGTATTATCACAAGAAAAATATGTTTTATATTGTGATAGTTAAAGTGCAATCCATTTCATCAAGAACTCAACTTTTCATTCAAGCTCAAAGCATATTGAAGTCTGATATCATTGGATACGGGATGCATTAGAACTTAAGCAATTATCATTAGAGAAAATTTATACTGATGAGAATGGGTTACATATGATAATAAAGATTTTACCTATAGGAAAATTTATTATCAATAAGGAGAAAGCCAATTTGGTTTACTATGGCCCCAATTAATTGGTGAGGGGGAGATTTGTCAAGTAGGTCACTAATTTATTGGGCCCACACTAACGTAATTAAAAAAAAAATAAAATAGGTATTTTTCTTTATAGGCTTTCAGCCCATTATGCAATTTAAAATTATAAGCAGCCCTATACATTTGTTTAGAAAGGGAAAAATAAAGTGAGGAGACAAAGAGACAAAAGTTGTGAGTGCCTCTAATGAGAAAAGAAAAGTTGTAAGACCCGTGGAAATTAATTAATTAAATAATTAATTAATTAATCAATGCGGATAGTGGAAGCCTTTATGAAATTAAATTCTATTTTATATGATATGGAAGAGTACTAGCTTATGTGGTTAAGAGTACTTTATTATGTGATAGGACTTGGGTTCAAGTCTTATCTATGCCAATTATGTGTTATTTATTTGTTTTTATTTTTAAATTATGTTGATAATGATTGACAATGATATAATCATTGAATTATATTAATTAGCAAGAAACATGAATTGGCTTGATGGTTTAGCATTGACTTGGCATTGGTATGGTTATGGGTTCAAGCCTTGGAGAACTTAAATTAAACTTTATTTTTGCTAATTTTAGTTTTGGGTTTGAATGTGAAGAGTTGAAGGAAACCCTAGATGAATGGGCAGCCTAGAAGTAGCTGAAAAACAAACCATAAAGGACCATTGAATGGTGATTAACATTACCATTAATCCTATTTTCGCTTTTTAGAAATTAATCAAGCATTAAGGACACTAATAAAAGGCTAATTGAGAGAGAGGAAGGTTTTTGAGTCTGGACATTTGAGGGTATTGAGAGCTACACGAAATCAGAGAGAAACAGTGGTTAGGGAGTGGAATTGAGGGGTTGGAAAGTGGAAGAACTTAGAGGAACTATTGGAAATCAAAGAAAGGTCTCAAGCATTATATTTTAAGCAAAGGAATTCTAGGTTAGGGGAGTTTTACGCGTTCATTTATGTGTGTAAGCATGATTTGCATGATAAAATGTATGATAATCATCCATGAACCCTGTTGTATGATAAATTTCGTGTTTCTGAAAAATTTTCAGAAACTGCCTGGCCGGCTATTCATAGCTGCCAGGCGGCTCTTACGTTTTTGGTGTATTTCTAGGTTCCACGAGGAACCGTCTGGCGGTGAAGCTCTGTACCGCCAGGCAACAAATGTTTGTAGCCATTTCTGGGTTGTTTTTATGATGAACTGTCTGACGGTGATGAATTTCCCCCAAGCGATGCGGGCCTGTTTGGCTTGATTTTGATGATTTTGGGGTTTTGGGTGATTTCTAATCGTGGAAAAGTCAATGATAGTTGTTGAGGGATGATCTGATGTTGAAAATACTATTGAATGTCGTGTAATGGAAGGTTAATTTGAATGGAACATTGTGAATATGTGTTAAGGTTGGAAAGTTTGGGGATTGATACTGCGAGACCAAATGGTGATGTAATTTTGAGGGGAAATTGTATGGAATGGGTATGGGTTGTATACTGGTCTTCATGTAGGTGAAGTTACGTGAGAACTGGGAGAAATTGGATAGGGAGAAGGCTGAATTGTGAGACTTGGGAGTTCTCACAGGGAGGAAAATTCTAGAAATCCAGAAATCATACGCACCGCCTGGCGGCATGGGGTCTACCGCCAGGCGCCAACGCAGAGACAGTGGGTCTGCGTGAATGCTGAACACAATGATGGTTTTGGGTGCTGTTACAGTTTTAGTTGGAATTAGAAGATTGGATTCGGTGATATTTGGGAGAAATTGATGATGGAGTTCTTGGGCATGAATTAAAGAGGTTGGGATTATCTTAGAATGTAATGGTATTAGCCATTATAGCCTTGCTTATATAAATTATGACATAGTAAGGAATTATGGACTTGGATAATTTTGGGTGCAAGGGGTTTAGAGACTTGACCTATTGTTGTGAATGGGAATTTAACTCAAAGCTAATGTTAGAATGGGAGTGAGTTGTGATGCCTAAGAGGAGTTGACTTGGAATGAGTTGGGAATGGTTGTAATGACTAGAATCAAGGTTAAGAAATAAGAAAAATGAGTGCATTGTGGTATGGTGTTGAGGAATAAGGTTAACTTTAAGAAAGCCAATTTTTGTAAAATTGGGAGGTTGAACTTATATGGACGTAGGAATTTTGATAATGAGTTGGCCTCTGGGAAAGCAAGTCCACTAAACTGGTGAAAGACATCGTGAGTTTTGATGCCTGGGTTGAGGAATCAAATTTGTGCAGGATTGCAAAGAAACCAATATTGTGCTTGTACTGATACAGCCCCTAGCGGTGGTTTTTAGACCGCCAGGCGATAACAACAGTGTCAGTGGGGTCTGGAAGCGAGTGCGCCTAGCGGTGAGGCTAGTCCTGCCAGGCGGGGTCTGCAATGTTGCTAGTTCTGAGGCGCTACGCGCCTGGCGGTACGCGTCCCCCGTCAGGTGGTCTGGAGGCGGCATCGCTTGGCGGCACGTGTCCCCTACCAGGTAATTTTGCTGCAGCAGCCTTTGGTTGCTGGTTTTGCATGCGTGATCTACAAGGCTTTTAGGATGCTTTAAAGGTTGGCTTGCTGGTGTTCCTTGAGTTGAGCTCGGGATAGGGGTTAAGCACGTGGCATTCCTCAAGTTGAGCTCGGAATGGCATCCCTCGAGTTGAGCTCAGGATGGCAGATAAACACGAGGAACCCTTGAGTTGAGCTCGGGTTGGCGAGTGTTGCTGGTGTGAGTGTGCTGGTTGTGGTCAATACGGATGGGTCCAGATAGATTGCCCTCCTTAGTAGTTAGTTGACGAGTTTGGTAGTCTTGGGACGTTGCGAACTATGTTCATATTTGGGAACTCACCTGGTGTTATGGTGTATGATCCATAACATGGTTTCCCGCACGTGCTCTATCAGTTGTGGCCGATAGGTATAACAGCAAGTCATCTCAAAGTAATCACTAGAAGATGTAGAACACGAATAACATGGTTGTGGCCATGTGATCTGGAATCAAATGAGGGAATTCCTATGGTGTGATTGTATAATATATATGTATATAAGTGTGTTTTATACATGTATGTACCTTTATATGTTTATTCTGTTAAGCTCACCCTATCTGCTTGTGTTTGGCAATGATCGTGTACGCGATACACGTGAGCAGATGATGTTGTTGCAGGTGGTTCTGGTGACGCTTAGCCATGGAGCAGGGAAAGCTTGGGAATTTTATTTTATGATTTTAAATCAATTGTAAACATTTATGTTATGAGACTTTCATTTTATAATGGATGAATACTTGTTTTGGATTTTAGTTATTGTTATCACGAAATAAAGTTTTAAATTTCCCGCGTTTTAGGAAATGATGTTTTATTAAATGATGAGCATTTATTAATTTTCTTATTTTATTATTTAAATTCGTAATATCCATTCGGGATGTTAGAAAGGTTCCCTCTATTATTTATTTAAGTACCCATTAGGGTTTATTATCCACCTTATTGGTGAAGAGATTATTTTTCTATTGAACCTTGGAAGTTCCAAGAGAACTTGTAGTGTACTCATTAATTATTATTAATGGAAGATTTTACTGGACTAGCACTACAAGAAAATACTTCATTAGTAACAAATTTTAGTGACCAAAAGTTGTTAGTCACTATAGTGAACAATTTAGTTACCAATTTACAAATTAAAGAATTATTAGTTTCTAAAATAGTCACTATTATGAATGAAAAAATATAATTGGTCTCTAAATTGGTTTCTAAAATTTAGCTACCAAGGTTTTAACTATCAAAGGAAATTAATTGGTCACTAAACATTACCTACCTTGGTTTTTCCTACCAAAGAAATTGGTTTCTAAATTAGTCTCTAATTAATTAGTCATCAATTTAGCGATCAATTGTAATTTTTTATTCATAATAATGATTATTTTAGTAACCAATAATTTTTTATTTTGTAAATTGGTATTTAAATTTGTCACTATAGTGACTAACTACTTTTGATCACTAAAATTGATTGTTACTAAAACATTTTCTTGTAGTATAGGTTATGTGGGTTTTTCCTCCTTATCAAGGTTTTTGCACATTAAAAGTTTTGATGTATGCTAATTTCTCCATTCCTATATTTTTAGCATATCATTATTTTTGCATATTATTTACATGGAGAAAATTTGGTCCTGGTTTTACTTCTTGTTATTTAATATTTTTATTATTGGCTTAAATACCTTTTTGGTCCTCATTTTCGTAGTGTTTGTTGCGGATGGTCCTCATTTTGGTATAATGTTTAAAATGGTCCTCAGTTTTACCGAATGTTTAAAATGGTCCTCATTTTCGCAATTCATGTTTTATTTGGTCCTTTTCTGTAACGTCGTTTAAATCATTAACGGAGAATTGTACAAGTGACACGATTTATATTAGGGTGTGTTACATGTACTGTACAAGTGGCTAATTAACTTTAATTTTTCAATTTAGGGTACATTTTGCAATTAGGAAAATTTTTTCATCTTCGTCTTTCTTGAGCTTGGAATGAAGTGGAGAGTCAAACATTGTACTGCATTTGGACTTTCCTTAAACTTCGTTCAATTTCACTTTTGTCAAATATTGATGTAGTGCATTTTGATGATGATTAATTAATGTTATGAATTTATATCACTTACTTCAATGCTTAGATTAAGATGTCATTTTGAACATGTTGGGACTAATATCAACATAATCAAACTAATTCATTTCTTCATTTAACAACAATACAAAATAGATTGGACTTTAAAATTATTAATCTGTCTCATTTGTGTGATGATGATGACATATTTTCATCAATACCACCATAAGTTGCAGCCCACATTATTGGAATCACCACTCTGTAAATCAATAAATCAAAAAATAAAACCAATTTATTATTAACACAAAAATAAAAATAGATTGTACCCAAAATTTTCTACCAATATTATTTGGAGTTCTTGCCATCCTTAAAGTTGTCATCTCTCCGCAGCTACAAATTGGGGTTAATCCATTTCTCGTTGAACCACCAACAATGCACGAAGTGATACAACACGGTTGCCTCCAACGATTACAACCAGAGGTAAAGGAAGAAGATTGGGACAGTAACATACCTATATAATGAGATTGCAGGAAGAAGAAAATTGTAGCAACACCAATTGGGAATGGAGGAACAAGATTGCCAAAACTTACCAACTGCCCAAACATTCATTACCAAAACCCTAGCTCACTTGTTTAACCCCAAATATCTAACTACCACACCTGTACACCTGTACAGTACACGCAACACACCCTAATACAAACCGTGTCACATGTACAATGTTCCGTTAATGATTTAAACGGCGTTACAGAGAAGGACCAAATAAAATACGAATTGCGAAAATGAGGATCATTTTAAACATTCGATAAAAATGATGACCATTTTAAACATTCTATCAAAATGAGGACCATTCACAACAAACACTGTGAAAATGAGGACCAAAATGGTATTTAAGCCTTTATTATTTTTCCAACAATTTTCTTCTCTTTTTCTTATAATTAGTATAAATTTGTATTTCGTAGAATAAAATTTATATTAATGCATTCTTAATATTTCATACTCATTTTTAGAATATTTTTACCTTTTAACTATAGATAAGTGCTATAATAGGATGCTCAATATGTAAATTAGCATTTCTCAAAGACTTCAACATAATGATGATATATATTTGATTAAATTTGGAGTGACATTCAAAAAATTCGGATAACTTCGAGATGTACCCGTGTAAACATTTTGATATTTATTTCTTTGTTTGCACATGAATTTGGACCTTCTTTTACGCAGGAAACATATCCTTTTTCCGTTCATTATGCCCATATAATTTATAATGTTGTGACTATAATTGATTATGTGGAATATGTGGTCAAATATAAATATATTAACTGTGGCATAATAGATCATAATCGGTCGGAATTTTTAATATTTCGTAAAAAAAAAATTGTAAAAGTTGTAAAATTTTGGAAGAAATTTTTTTTTAACTTTTTCTATGAATTTTAATAAATAGATAATTTTTTATGAGTAATTTTGTTATTTTTTTTTTTGTTAGTAAGTAGTTCTTATAAATTTTGCTGTGAAAAATATTTTATACAAAACTTTTTAAAAAAAGTTATCATAAATTTTTGCAAACCATTATTCATAATAAAATTTGTAAGTTTGTTTTATAAAATAAATTCAAAAAACAATTTGCAGAAAATATGTATTTTTATATGCAAAATATTTTATAAAAAATTGGTAGTAAATTATTGTAAACTATTATTCATAATAAAATTTGCAAATCTTTTTTATAAAAAAATTCAAAAAAACATGAAATATATATTCTTTTAGTAGTGATTTTTTAGTAGTGATTTGAATGTAAATCCAACTAAAATTTGACTTATGTATTGATATTTAATAAGTAAAATTGAAAATAATGACAATATGGTCATTGCATAAAAAAATCAACTATCATCTTATTTTAAATAAATCATATATACTTACAAACTTTTCTCCTATTTGTCATATCTTTTTAATTTCTTTCACGTAATATAAACATTTTAGTTTTACACCTTGATTATATTTCTTCCTTTATCTTTTACTCCCACAATCTCACCAACCAAACAACACATTAATGATAATTTATGCATGACATTTTTTTATATCTGAAAATTTTAACTCTCTTAAAAATCTAAAAATAATCAGGATGAAAATTCTAAAATAACACAACAATTTAAAATATCTATTATAATAAAATTAAGATAAAAAGATTTGTAGATGAAGACTCACTGTAGAAAGTCATATGTTCGAAAATCACAACTTTGATTTTTGAAACAAGCTTTCACCGTTAACAGTGTGTTTCATCACATTTTCCAATATTCAAGGGTCCTATGTGTTGATTTTTATTCCAGATAGTCAATTTTTAATGTTCAAATATATGAGTATACAAAATCAATATTCTTGTGTCACTAGTCTCGATTTTCACGTCGAGAACAATTGATGTTACTTGCTTCCTTGATTCAAACCATTGCAACATGACACTTCAACTAATAATGGTAAGAATTTCCAGGATTCCCACTCCAAGTCCTCGATACAGGACTTTGATTCTTGATACTAAATTTGAAGTAGCAATTAAGAAAATTCCAACTCATCAATCTTCCAACGCTTCAAAATTTTACCAAGTTCAATTCTATTTTAGCTTCAAGTACGTTTTTATTTTCTAAATTTTGATGTGAAATTAAAATTTGTTGAAATTCAAAATTTTGATATATTTTAATTTCAAACATTAAAAATAATGAATATAGTATTTTTAATCTAATTATATTAAATTCTTTTTTGACATGTTAAACTCGTTTTATGTTAGTATTTAAGTTATTTATATTGTTCTAATTCTATATTTATTGGAAAATGTGTTTGTCATGTCAAAATATTTAACGTAATTAGGTTTAAAGGACTATATATCAATTCATTTTTAAAGTTTAGGGACCAAAATGTATCAAAGTTTCATACAGCAACGAATTCCAATTTTGCATCAAAGTTCAGGAACTAAAAATTTTATTATAAACATAAAGTATAATTACTGATTTAGTCTCCTAATTTTTTGGTTTAGTTCCATTTGGTTCCCTTATAATTGGTTGGTTTAATTTAGTTCCCCAATTATTTAAAAAGGTTCAATTTGGTCATCTATGTTAAGTTGGAGTTAACCGTGTTCGTAAAAAAAATGTGTCAAGCCATGGAATTTTTAATAAACGGCCTTGTGTCAGGTTACCATCATACCATGAGGTAGTTTATAGTCATGACACGTGATAATGGTAATAGTTGTCTTCAATTTAGTCCTCTATTTAAATTTTTGGTTCAATTTAATACCCTATTTTTTAAAACGGTCCAATTTTGTTCATTCCAATTTGAAACCAAATTATTAAATAAGTTTAATTATAACTTATATATACATGTTAAAATAATTTTTTTGAATTTATACATCAAATCACTACACTTAAATATTCAAATTACTTTATTTTTTTACAAATGTAAAAAATTAAAAAAATTAAAAATTTCACGGTTTGACACATGTCCGTACACGTGTCCTGTATGGACACGGTGTTAACTTCAACTTAACGAAGATGACCAAATTCAACCCTTTTAAATAATAAGGGGACTAAATTGAACTAACCAATAATAAGGAGACCAAATTGAACTAAATCAAAAAATTAGGGGACTAAATCAGTAATTATACCTAAATATAACTATGAGTTTAAGTCTATTACTTAGAAATGAGAAAATTAACTTATAAACCACTACATTCAAATAATCTTTAAAAAGAATATTATTGTTATGAAATAAAGTGAATAATAGAGAGAATAATAGATAATATAGAAGAAAGAATAGAGAATAGGGAGCAACTCATTTTGTGTATTATTATTGATAGGAAGAATCCTATTTATAGATACAATATGTAATCCATAAAGGAAACAAACCAACTTAGTTAATACAAATATTTACCATAAAGAGTAATGAATCATATGAGTAAATGTATCAAATCAATGGACAATCATTAATTCATAACACTCCCCCTTGAGTGTCCATTGATAAAGAATGTG
>Ga0099822_1006070_pt1 | contig 15752 bp, 3 predicted proteins | sample CowpeawhiteBW_FD_76839 | JGI IMG/M metagenome (GOLD analysis project Ga0099822, IMG submission 76839) | Root nodule microbial communities of legume samples collected from California USA - Cow pea white BW | ecosystem: Host-associated > Plants > Roots > Nodule | place: USA: California | collected...
ATGAGTTGTTCGCTTGAGAAACTCAAAATAAAATCGACTTCTGGGTTCTTACCTGTAAAAAAACGCATGAAAAAGTTAGATCTGACAAAATATAAGAAGAAAATGAGATGCTTGCTTGAGAAAGGTGATAACACTTGCGAAAAAAGAGATACAACATCTTCAGATCTGCTTAAAAAAACGATATATTCATATCTTCTCATTTGAAAGAGCGGAAAAGAGGAAGATGAAGAGGTGTTGTTTGCGCGTGAGAAAAACAGAGAAAAGAGAAAGGTTGAGAAGAAGCTGAAGATTTGGTGTACGCCATGGTGTTGTGTGTGAGTGATCCATAATCAGAGGAAGAAGCTAAAGAGGTTTGAGAAAGAGAGAGAGAAGACAATGAAAAGGTTTGAGGAAGACAGAGAAGAAGCTAAAGAGGTTTGAGAAAGAGAGAGAAGTTTGAAAGAGATGATATTTTGTGTGGGATACGAGAGTGAGAACAAAATGTGTGAGATTGTTTTGTTTTTGATTTATTTTTTTATCTTGAAAATTCTGAGAAGATGACACGTAGTCATTTTTTCCTATTGTAGAAAGAAAAATTTGAATGCAAATGATTCAGAAAGATTAAAATATTGAAAAAGTTACCCTTTGTTAGTTCACAATTATATATAGTATTAGATTATATGTGATGTTTCATTTATAGAATTTATTTTTCTCTATTAGATGGGACATTACACGTTGAGTGCGTGTTTTCTTTTCTTGTAATGAAATTTTGCTAGAATAAGCAATGATAGATGTGATACTAATGACACCAAATTATACTTAAATTCAATTTTCTAAACATATTAAAGGGTTTACACCAAGAGAGAGGATTGATGAAAAAGAAAAGAAAAGAAAAAAAATTATTTTTATATTCAGTATGAACAAGTATTGACGTCACCGTCAAGAAATATGAAAAAATAAATAATATGTCAAGGAGTTGACTATCACACATTACTTTAATAATATCAAAATTTAGATTCTTAACTCAACTTCATAAAAAAAATTTATATATTCAGTCTGAAATAGTATTGACGTCACCGTCAAGAAATATGAGAAAGTAAATGATAAAGTAAATGATATGTCAAGACTATCACATATTACTCTAATAATATCAAAATTTAAATTCTTAACTCAACTTCATAAATTCTTCTTTCAAAATTTGTATATCTTTCTCAAACATTTCCATCAAGTTTCCAATTAATTCTCACTAAGTACTTTGCAATGTTCAAAAGTAATTAATTCTAACTAGGCGTTGTTTTTACCAATTAACTCCTTTTAATGTTTGTGCTAATTATCAATTCTACTAATTCTCAATATAAATATCAATATTTCTCCCCACAAAAGCATGACTAGCCCACCTTCTCTTTTGATTTTCAAATTTCCATACCTGTGGTACTTTAATTTTCTTAATTAGAAAATAAATGAAAATTACAAAGAAAAACCCAGAATTATATTAATCACCTATCGATCATGTCATTTCCTCCTTTAAGAGCATTCATTCTTCAATATCATGAGTATATTTCCTTTAAGATAAACAAAAAATAAAATATCATCCATTCATTAGTTTTCAATCCCAGAATTGGAATCCCTACAATCATTATTGGTTGATAAACAAATGGTGAATTGTTGAGACATCTTAAAAAATCTTTCTCTCATTGTTGAAAAAAAAAACAATATTTTCACAATAAAAAAAATATCTTCATTAATATTTTCCTTTTTCTTTGACCCTCATTTCTTTTAGTTTTATTTCTCAATTTTTGATTTCTTATATCTTTTTTCTCAAATTTCTTTTTTCATGACCACCTTCTCTCATAAATTTTGCCATACCCTTTCTTTTATTTATTTTTCTCTTAATTTATTTATTTATTTTTCTTTCAATTCCTTTTCTTTTTTCCTTTTTCTCTCAATTTATTTTTTGTTATTTCCTTATCTTCTTTAATTTTCTTTTCAACTAACTCTATTTCTTTTTACTTTTGGCTCTCTCTCTTTAATCATTTTATTTTTATCTCTATATATATTTTCCCTATTTTATCTCCTTCTCCTCTCTGCAAAATTCTCTTTTAACTTTCTTTATTTGTGCAACCAAATTTTAAAATTACACGTGACTGGAATTGAGTTGAACAACAACTTAAACATATGAACCTGCTATAAGTCCAATTTTTGTTTTAAATTAATCAAACCGAAAGTCAATGATATGAAAATGGAGATGAGATTGTTTTGAATTTCAATTTGGAGAAAACATTCTTATCTCATTAAATTAAAAAGAAAAATGAGAATGTAAGTGATAAGTTAAGATGTTAATCACAAAGTTACAACGATCAAATTAAGATTTGAATTTGTTTGAACTCAAACTTATTGTGTATATCAAAGTAAAAATATGAATATGATAAAAATATTGAATTATCAATTTATCATTTAACTTTTTAAAATGTTTGCTTAATTTTGTAAATTTGTTAAAATTTTCTAAATTTGTTGAACATTAAAAATTTTATATCGTGAGAAACTAAAATTGAATAAAATGGATCGGTTAACGGGCCTGCAAGCCAGAACCTATGCGGAGAAAATCAAACTTTTGAATTCAAATTTTTAAATCAAGATGGATTAATTCAACCTGCATTTTGCGAGTCAAACAGGAAACGGGGTATATGAAACGGACTATATGGGTCGAGCCGTATTACCATCCTTACATGTATCTTTCTCACATTAAGTGGACATTTCAATTTTGATACCCAAAATAACGTCCATTAAATTCACAATTAATTATCACTAAGTACTTTACAATGTTTACAAGTAATTAATTCTTACTGGTGACCTTTTTACCAACTAACTCCTATTAATGTTATTGCTAATTGCCACTTCTACTAATTCTTCTATAAGCATCAAAATTTCTCAACATAAAAACATTATTAGTCCACCTCCTCTTCTGATTTTCATTATTCCAATACTTGTAGTCCTTGAATATCATAAGTTTACTTCTTTAAGATAAACAAAAACTAAGTCAACACAAAGGTAAAATATTATCCATTTATTAGTTTTCCATTCGAGAATTGGAATCCGTACAATCAATTTTAGTTGATTAGCAAATATTGAATTGTTGAAACATCTTATGAAAATAAAATTTCTTATGTTGTTGAATGAAAAAAAAACTATTTTCACAATAAAAAACATCATGTTAATATTTTTCCTTTTTGTTTGTCTCGCACTTCTTTTAATTTTATTTCTCATTTTCTTTCAAAATTCATATTTTTTTTTGCATTACAAGTGCGTCCTTTTCTAATAGTGACACATTGTGATTTATATTTTGAAAATTATATTTTAACTATTATTTTTTTACTTCCATCACTACTTTCTGATATGATCTAGTGTGAACCATTAATTCTTAAGAAAAGAAAAGATAATGACATATTAATTACTAATTTACACTATGTTATATTAGTAAGTAAAAGTAAGTAAAAGATAAAAGTCAAAAAATGAAAGTTTAATATCATTATAAAAAATGAAAAGGTTGATTGTGGGGAAACTTTTGGCTTAGCAGCACAAAAGAGAGCTTGGTCTTGGATCATAATGGAGTGCAAAGATTAATTTTCCTACTTAGGTGTCTACTATAGTTTGGGTACCTAGGATGCTTTTACTTGTATACAGTGAAGTTCTTTTTCTCTCACAAACACATGAAAAAAAACAAACTATGCAGGTCTTGCACACCACGCTGGAACCATTCACTTTTCTCGAAAGGTCTTTTTATGTTTTGTTTTGTTTAAATAAGACTCGGATAATGCGCATACACATTTTTTTCATGGATTACTTTTCTTGAATTCCACAACACCAACACGTGCCACTGCACATTATTTCCTTTTCTTTAATAATTATCCACACATAGTCATCCATTCTAATGGCAGAAAATGTCACTAAAACGTGTAATTAAATTTTATTCATGATCGAAATCCGTCAATAGTTACTAATAATTATAATTTAGCTATAACCCTAACTAGATTATTTTTTATTATACTTCATAAATCACATTAATTTGTTGATCAACCGTGTCTCGACTCTTATCTATCAAAGTATTATAAATATTAAGTATCTTTTTTGAAAGAAGACTACATCTAGAACCGGATTAATTATTTGGTGAATATGTCCCATTTTTTTTTAATTGAAGAAATTTTAGGACCGGAAGTAGAAGAATTTATTCATATATCAAAAGCTAATATATTTTTTTGAAAAAGTTTTTAAATAAAAAAAATATTCGATAAGAAAGCATGTCGATATTTAATAATCTAATTACCAACGGTTTTATTATTGACAAAAAATATCTATTAATAATAGAAATTATAAAATGTATTTGTAAAATCCGTTAATAAAATTTACTTTACCAATATCTTCTTTTGTCAATAAAATTTCATTAGCAATTACAAAATTTCATATAATGAAATGAGAAATAAAAGGAATTGCCTTCTTACACAAACACCTTATCTAAGATAACTGTGGGCAAACAAATCCGTTATATAGAATATCCCATTTATAGTTATTCTAGCAGTTCTAATTTACAATATTAAATTTTTCTTATTTTGTTCCACCTTTAAGAGACAACCAGTACTGAATTAAGTGTTTTGCACGTGTATAACATATATGGTCATTAATAAGAGGAGAGAAGATTTATAAATTGTTACGATAGTTTCACATTTAGAAATTAAGATTACTAGTAATTTAAATATATATTATTCCCTTTGAACTCCAAAATAAATAATACTTTGGATGTCATAATTGACCTCAACGATGTAATATCAACCAAGTTGAGAACTAAACAGTATGTCTAATTTATAACAAAAAATATGATCAAAGTAAAATTATTTTCGTCATCCATATATTTTACTTATTTTCTCCATAGATCATATATTGACCACATATAAATTTGTCATTGTTGACTAACTTTATTATAATATTTGTCACGTTTTCATCGTTGTAACTTTCTTTTAATGTCTACACTTCATTCTTATATTATTTTTTGAATAAATTAGTATTTATTTTGTTGTAAAATGAAATGAAAGATGATTTAAAATGTAAAAAGCATTTTGACTATCTACACTTCTCACAATCACTTGATCATTGAGACCGTTGTCATGGGAGAAAACATACAAATTTAATAAAGTCGTGTCACAATTCGAAAGATATATTTTGCTACTTAATGATTTATTTATTTAAAATATATCATGTAAAGTGTTAAATTTCAAGGTACACGATAGAGAGGCTTTTTCTTAACTAAATGATATAGGTACCATGAGAAATATGAGATCTAAGAAGGAAATTTATGTATATATTTTCTATATATGGGTTTGGAACATTCTAAATATTTCATTATATATATAAATATTTATTTGTAAATAAAAGAAGAAACACTTCTCACTATCACATATTACTTCACTGCACTCCCCTCTTCGTCGACCGCACCGCTCTCGTCACCGAACTGCCACAACATTATTATATTTATTACTGAAAATCAATGTTATATGTCAATTACACTCGATATTACATCGGTGAGGATTTAATCAATGTAGCATGAGATCAATTTTTGATATATATTTTTCAGCAATTTCACGTCGGTTTGTCTTTTCAAGTGATGTAATAAAGATATATTTCACATTAATTATCAAAATAATATGTTTTGGACATTCTATATTATTGAAATCTACATCCGTCATTGAACGAAGTAATAGGTCAAAATTAATCGACGTAAAATGTAATTTTTATTTTAGTAAACTTATTTCTAAATATTATGTACTTATTTGATTGTGATTGATACAATTAACATGACTGCTAACACGCATTTAAAATATAATTCAAATAAATGTGTTCTTTTAAAAGAGAAAATTTAGATGAGCTACATCAAAGTATAAATTTTAAAAAGTTAAATTTTTGAAAATAATTTTAATTCCATAAGTTTAAATAAAAAAATAAAAATATATGAAGTTAAATTTTATATAGTTTCTGAATTTATATTATTATATTTTACTGATTTATTTTGATCACTTAATAATTAATAACTATTAGCGGTTAATGAATATTTATGATTTATAATAAGATATCTGCACACGAATAATTAAATATTTTTAACTATTTATGTTTATCTATTTAATAAATTCATTTAAGTCGATATTATAAAAGATATTAGTGTTTTGTTTTTTATAAAAGATCTTTCTACCATATAAGTTATTATGAAAATGTGTGAGAAGAAAAAAAAAATACAAAAAGATAGACGGAAATACAGAGATTGGAGAACACATAAATAAATTGATATTGAAATATTAATTTTTGCATGATCTCTCACATATCAAAATTAATATCTTATAATGATTTGTGTATGTTAGATTTATTATTCTTCTTAGGATGTTTATCCTAAATTAGTGTAAACCTAACTATGATTTTAGGGATTCTTTTATGAAATTGGTATAAACCCTAATTATAATTTTTTCCAAATTAGTATAATCCTTAATTATGAAATTTAGGGATTTTGTGTTTTCCTATCTATGGTAAATTTTTTTAAGTTTTGAATTTACAGTGTTGCTTATTTAATTAAAGTGGTACGAGTTTTGTTATGTTTTGCAATGTAAATTTATATTAGAAAAATTATGATAAGGAGTAAGAAAGTTTATTCTATTTTTGAAGGAGGAAGATTTGTTATAAAGATGAAAAAAATGCATCTACGTTAACTAAATTTGAGAAATCTCATGAAAACAAAGAATTCAAGACAATGAAAAACAAATCTCTAAAGTTCCTAGAGTTCAAAATTCATTAGAATGTAATCCCTGGAAAAAACGTTCTCAAATTTCACAATACCCACAAAATCAAATTGATGAAATACAAAGGACTTATCTAAAATGATATTTATGGTATGATATCATGATATAATAGCGAATGATAGTCATATTTTTTTGAATTCTACTATTATGTGTATTTATTTTAAGTAGAAGAAATGAAGAGAGAAAATGAAGATTTTTTTTAACTAAAAAAAATTATATATAAAAAATCTAATTTGACACCCCTAAATTTTTTATCTAAGTTCTGTCACTGCGTGTCAAGCTACGTTGTACCACGTGACAGAGACGGTGTGACATGACAATGACAATGTCAAGTGTCATTGTTGATATGAAAAATCTGAATTTAGTACTTATTGTTGTTGTTTTGTCTCAAATTGATCCTAATTTTTTTTTTAAGAATTGAGCAATTTCTTCCTTTCCAAATTGAAACAAAGTTTAATTTTTATATAAATGTTACAATGATATTTTTAGCCAAATTAAGTTTATTTAAATTTATATTTTACATTGAACTTTATTTAAATTTTATTTTAAATATTTATATATCTATAATTTATAGACAAATGTTAGAATTGGTTTAAAAATAACAACTTTATAAATTCAAATATAAATAGTTTTATAAAAATTTAAGATAAATATATTTATTTTAAATTTTATTCAAAAATTTATAACATTTTTTAAATTGTTATAAAACTGTTTCAAAATAAATTTATTTAACAATTTTAAAATTGTTTAAAACTATTTTAAAATTTTACATTTTAATTTATGAAGTTGTTATTTTTAAACCAACTCAAAATTTTTTCTAATAATTATTTATATATAAATATTTGAAACAAAATTTAAATAAAGTTCAATGTAAAATATAAATATAGAGACTAAATTGAGATTTTTCACAACTAAAAGAGACCGTTTTAAGATTTCTGTATAAAATATGTAATATCCCAATTTTAGCCGCTTAAAACTAATAAAATAAGGTGTTTCATCATAGTTTCAAAACAGATAATCCAGTGTACAAAATATATTAATACAGTGTTACAAAAAATATGACTATAAAAGTATATCACTTATACGCTTAACCTAAACTAATAAGATCTATACTTAAAACTGACTACTGCTAAAACTTCCGTTTAAACCTTCTCAACCTAAAAGATGGTTCCTCATCCTTCGGAGGTGCCTTAGAAACTGCAACCACATCTACAACTACTCCTACCGAATAGGTGATCATTGCAAAAGGAAATATGAACAACACAAGACAGAAACACAAAAGAAGAGTAAGCTAATTTATAATAGAGATATTCATACATATATATATATATATATATATATATTTAAATCATGAAAAATACTTGCATACATGTTATAAAACATATCTTTGATCTATAATCACTCAAGCAGTTAATATTAAACTCAATTATCTGGATACAAGCATTGATGTCGATTTCTGATAAGTTATGCACTTATGGTGGCATCTAATGCTTTGTAGAGCTATAGACATTACCACACACTAGGTAAGTCCATTAAAACCTTTGGTCAAGGTAAAACCCCTAGGTTGGTGTAACATCCCTAAGGAATATTACTTAAAATAAATAATAAAAGATAATTATAGAATATCAAAGGTCGCAATATTATTATTCCCAAACGCGAGAAAAATTCAAATATGAAAACTCGCGCCAAAACTTATAACATAAATAAAAACATGTTACAAGTTTCAAAATTCTTATTCATAGACTAAAAACAGGATAAAATACATATGAAAATCTCCTAGCTCAAATCCCCAAGCTAGCCCTCACTCCGTCGCCTGAGCGATCTCAGCATCACCTGTATCAACATCTGCTTCCGTGTAACGAATCACACGATCATCGCCATACACAAACAGAAAGGGTAAGCTGAGAAAAATTAAATAACAATATAACATAGGCAAGATAAGTCATACACCCATCTTAGTCAATCTACTTAGTTCTTGACCAAGACCTTAACCCCAAGACTGTATAGCCTTCAATTCACACAAAAGGTTAGCCTTGGACTCGAGAATATGATGCTCACAAGAACATACCCGCTCGTGGTCCTGTCTCTACGAACCTCCCCGCTCGTAGTCATGCTCTACAAACCTCTCCGCTCGTAGTCCTGCTCTACGGACCTCCTCGCTCGTAGTCTTGCTCTATGGACCTACCCGCCCGTAGTCCAATACATGTGATCCACTAGCCCCGTACCTCCCCGCACGTGACATCTCTCAAACGTGAGCACGGAACATACGAATCTACCTCGCTCGTATCCCCACGTGAGAGTAACTGGATATGAACCTCTCCGCTCATATCTCACATGTTAACCACCATCCATGAACCTACCCGCTCATGACACAACATCTCCCGATCCAAGTGTAGCATCATTGCTCAAACAACAGACAAAACAATCAAAGGACAGCAGCATTTCCGCCTGGCTCAGCCCACACGCCGCTAGGCAAATTGTTCCAGGCTGCTTGGCGGTACCAGCTCACCGCCAAGCGCCAGTGCCCTTCCAGCATCACTGTTTTTCAGTCACCGCCTGGTGGAGCACACCTTGCTGCCAGGCGCCACGCAGTACAGGGACCTCTGTAGTTGTTTCTATCGCCTGGCGGTTATTAGTAGACCGCCAGGCGCCAACCAGAGACAATCTTCTACTGGTTTGGCACTCGATGCAGTTGGCTCTACAACCCAGATTTACTCTGTGGTACCTATCACATGGGTTTTCAAGACCAGCTAGTTATGTTATCATCCCACCATCACTTTAGTTCCCTATACCTCATTCATATACTCTTTTATTCTCACCATTTGTTTCACCAAAATCTCCCTTCACTCATAGTTGTTCAACCTAACGTAAGCAAATTACCTAATCCATTCCATTGTACTTACTCAATTCTGAGTAATTCAATTCCTGCACCACTTTAGGCTACACAACTCATATCAACTTATTTTGTTAACTCCACCGTCACCTACTTCTATACCCTTTCAACCCCTATACTTAACTAATTTGATACATCACTCAACATCTAATATTTCTCAATTAATTTGACCTCAACCCTCAATTTCACAGAGAACACCAATGTTGTTTCTTTCTCACAGCTCCATTATGCAAATTAAAATCCATTCCTAGAGTCCATGAATTTCTAGACTTCATCATCCTAAGTGCATCCTTATGTCTTCTATATTGTCTCTATTTCACTGCACTCCCTCCTCATTCATTATTATCCTCTTTTCCTGCCAATTTCATTCCTCACTCATCCGCCCGTCAGTTTTCCTTTTTCCCCAAGGCAGATTAACCAAAACCACCATTACAGACCTGCAACGCCGCTATCGGCTGGCGGCCAATGAGATGCCGCCAGGCGGCATACCAAAATAAGGGTAAAAACCCAAATTTCCTGCACTCGTGAACCCTTTCCCACACTCGCAGATTCAGTCATCTCCTGCACTATGGTCTCGCACTAACGCATTTCCAGATTTCCAAATCCACGTCACTTACGAATCCAACAATTAATGAAATTACCCATTCTATTAGGGATTCCCCATGTTCAACCCACCATATATAATCACAAGCACATAATACCAAGCATATCATCACTTACTACAATCCAATAGACATATTGTTCGGAAGGAAATAACAACACACCACAAAATTCACGAAAAGACGTCAAAACAACGTCATACAACCTGCACCGCCTGGCGGGTTGAACTTGCCGCCAAGCAACTCAAACACAACCACACAGAACTGAGTTAACGCTGATGTGCCAGCACATGCATGCCTGCCAAGCGGTTTCTTGGCAGATTCCCAAAACTCACGAAAACAGCACAATGCAACATGGAAATTCATGCAATCCAATTCATATCAACACAGTACATTATGCACGAATCAAAAACATTAAAACAACTCCTCTTACCTCTGATCCTCGCTCCAAATTCGAATCGAACGTGCCTCTAACCCAAAATCACCCTTGTCCTTTGCTTGCACTCTAACAATGGTTTGCACTCCAACTCCTTGCCCCACACAGTGCGAATTGCTTCTGGAAAAACTTCTGTCAAACCCTCACACGCAAATCCACGCAAATCCCAGCCTCTTTTCTCTAATTCCTTTTCTCTCTCACAATCACTCTCTCCTAATTACCCCTTAATGCCTTAAAAGGAATTGCCTTTAGGTTACTTCTCTATTGGCGAATTGGTTAGTTCTCAACAAGGTTTGAATTCACAACCCTTCAATCACAAAGCAAGTGCACAACCAATTCAACCAATTTACAATTTTGATAATTCCTTCAATTCTAAGGTTATGTGATCACGTCATGCATTCAAATATATAACATAAAAATTCATAAATTAAATAACATACAAATGGCATACATAGAACTCGAACCCAAGTCCTCACACACAAAAAAAGTACTCTCAACCATTTGAGCTGGTACTTTTCCAAGTCATATCAATCCACATTAAATACTTTAAATGCTTCTATTACCCGCAATTATTAAATAATTATTTAATTAACTATTTAATTTTCTCGGGTCTTACAGTTGGGACCTTCTGCTCCTCTCACCACATGCCCCATCTTCTGTACTTGAGAAATTGATGGTCATTTGAGCGTCAAAATAACTTTCCAACTAAACTCCCACATCAATGCTTACACTATAATTACCACCACTAATTTTCCTCGAATTAGTATGCTCCTAAATTCATTCCTCAGTCAATAATTTAAATAACATCCACAACAATTCAAATCATGCTTAATTGACCACATAAGGAATAATTTAGGTTTTAAATTGCTCGCCCAGCTAGTAATACTCACCTAGTTACTGCTCCAGGTCTGAAAGTTCTTGATTTGGAAATTCGCCTAACGAGAATTACTCATCCAGCGACTGACCCATGCTCGCCTAGCTAGTAATACTCGCCCAACTACTGACCTAGGTCTGAAAGTTCCTGACTTAGAAATTCGCCCAACGAGAATTACTAGCCTATCGAGTTCGCGAATCTATATAATTCTGTATATCAGTATTCTGCATAATTTTGTAGATCATCTCAATCGTCCAGCGAGTAATAATCGCCCAATGAGTTCGCGAATTTGCATAATTCTGCAGTTCAATATTCTGTACAATTTTGCAGATCATCTCATTCGCCCAACGAGTAATACTCACCCAACGAGTCTCTAAAATTACACAAAATTTGATTTCGGCATAATTATACCTACTCGAGGCAGTCTAGACAACCCAAAAACATTTACAAATGTCAAACACAAATAAAAATCAAGTATAGTACAAACATCAATACCACTTGATCTCAATTGCAATACCAAACATCAACAATTCCAGATAAATAGAATTCAACCCATATATCATAGCATAACTCAGATACAATCCCAAACATCAATAGGTAAAATTCATCATACAACTCAAGCAGGTAAACAAATCATAGTACAACAATATAATTAGTAATTCTAACATGTATATAACCTAAAACAGTGCAATTAACTTCCCTTACCTGATATCTTGCTTAACCAACTTTATGAACGCCAAACACCTCTAACTTTACAGGATGCTTTATCTACACATAAAAATATCACAAGAACGATCAAGACATACCGTTATGATCATTGATCAATAGAGACTCATACTGATGATTAAAATTATGCATGATGCAAGCGAGGAAGATAGCTCACATGCAACAAAAACAAAAATAAACCAGAAAGATAGCAGAAACTCAACTTACGTGAACGAAGAACTTTTAAATAAGACATTTTAAATGACCCTTTAAACATCTAATAAGACAACTTACGAAAACCTTGAAAGTAGTGATGACTTTAGCTCCGTTCAAACCTTTCTTTTTAAACTAAGATTTCCCTTTCCTTCTTTCTTTCTAAAGTAAGATTCCTTTTCCTTTGTGCCTCATTTGAGATGGCTATAACTCTCTATTTCTGATAACATATTCAAATCTCAGACTGAATTCCGACATTTTAAATGCATAAAATAAGGCTTTGGAATTTGGGTCTTCGGGCAGGCCTTGAAAATATGAGTAAATATTTGGGGGAGGATGTTACTCGTGGAGGTTTAGTGTTGAATGCTCCTGAATATAAATAAAAAAAAAGTTTATACTCGAATATACGTAAGTAAAGTACTTTACGGATAAATATGCATAATTTAAACAAACACTTGCAACTAATATAAATAATTTCAAGCTTACCAATATATATGAATATCCCTATTCACTAAAAAAAAAAAATAAAGATACTCTTAATATTCGCAAAAGGGGGCAACGCATATCCAGGGGCGGAAGATCACCACTTTCTTTTTCTCCCACTTTCCTTACAGCTACGGTGAGTATGATATGTGGAAAGTGTTTTGATGTTGGGGAAGAGTCACAGAAGTTTTTATTTCAAGAAGATTAGACAAATGGGGGCACAAGTATGGTTTTGTTCGGTTTCTGGAGGTGAAGAACGAACAAAATCTTCAGCAAGAACTGGACTCAATAAGAATTGGGTCAACTAAACTGCACGTTAATAAACCTAGATATGAAAGGGAAGATTGGAAGAAAATGGATAAACAAACCAACAACTTGGTCGGTAACAGGGGCCCTCGAATTAGGAAGGTTTGGAGAGAGGTTAGGCATCAACAATCATATGCTCAAGCTGTAAAAGCTTCTAGCAACACCTCCCAACTTAAATGGAAAGGTATATCTTTTGATACGGAAGAAGCTGACACAAAATGGTTGGAAGGTAGCTATATTGGCAGGGTAAGTAATTATTCCAATGTTCATATGGTTATGGAGGAAGCAATTCAACACGGACGAGGTCGATTAAACGCAAAATATCTGGGAGAGAATGCATTACTGATTCAAGGAATTGAAGGCGCTGAGCTCGGTAATCTCATGGGTGAGAACAAAGAATGGTGGGAGGATAATTTCGAATCTATTGTCCCATGGAACCCATCTCAGATAGTACAAAACAAATTGGTGTGGGTTAGATGCATGGGATTGCCCTTTAACCTATGGTCACAACAATGCTTCAGCAAAATTGTGGCTCCATTCGGAGCTCTCGTTTCTGTAGACGAAAAAACACTTACCTGGGAGCGTTTAGAATTCGCGAGATTAAAAGTTAAGGCTCCGTTCGGATCGAAAATTTGGGTCCAGAAAGGCATGAAAATAAATGGGCAAATCTACAGTGTGGTTTTAGAAGAAGAAACAACTCATGAAACACTATCATTTTGTTGTTGCGCAAACGACAACAACTTCTCCTCAGATAACAATATCAGCCGCAATGGATTGGATGATTTTAGCTCTGTTTCAGAGCGATGCGAAAATGATATTTTTTCAGACTGGGAGAAGGAAGTGATGGAAGAGGACCGTACGATCCAATCACCGGTAGCACGTGGTAATCGGAGCTTCCGAGCTACATCGGAGATGTCAAGTGGTATTGGTAACGTCTCTATTCTTGACCGTTGTGGCACGAAAGCTGAAAATAGGACGTCTGCGCCTAAGATGGATGTTGCGCAGCCAGTTACAGAGCTTGTTAACAAAAATAGTTTAAAAGGAACCAACCCCTCTGATAGGAAATTTATTAGCAGTAACCATGCTACTTTCAACAATGGGCCAAAATCTAAAGAAGCCCAATCTGTTGAGGAGGGGTGCACTGTGTCTATTGTGAAGGAGACAATGTTGGGCCCTAATATGAGTGTAAGCCCTGCTAACGTCTGCACTGCCACGCTCCCCATGGTTTTAATTAATAGCCAAAACAAGTTGTCACAAAATGAATGCCATCCAGAACATGAAGGGTTAGAGATCGAGAACCAAAGCACAAGGCTAGCAGATCATAATCAAGAGCAAGGCGGCCACTACACCTCCGAAATTGGTCAGCATTCCATCGAGCCTAACGTCACACCACTTAAAAGAAGTTCGTTTTCAAACGCCATTGTGATGTCTAGTGCTGGACCATCACCGTCAGGAGACCAGGTCCGCTGCGGGAATCATATGACGAAACAAATGACCCTAATTAATGAATCAATTATGGATCCAAGAGACTTCCAGGAGAGGCGACAATTTTGGATAGGTGAATCAAGCAAGAAACAACCAACGATCAAGAAACGCAGTGTGAAGGAAAACGGCAGGGCTACCAAGAGGAAACTTATCAGGTCAGTGGTCCAATCTATATGCAATTCGTTATCTAATGAGAATATTTTAAATTGCAATAGATTGTTCTGGTCCACAGAGAGCCCATTGGGTGATTTCGAATCTGTAAAAATCTGGAGCTTAGCAAAAGAATTAGGTGTCACCTCTTCAGGGGAAGAGGAACAAATCTTGAAGGAATTAGAAAGTATGGAAAAGAGGGATAGGAATCGGGGGAAAAGAAAAGTAGGGAAGAACATAGTTGTTAATGAAAATCATTAGTATAAACATAAGAGGTCTAGGAGGGGGGCATAAATGGAAATACTTAAAAGGGATCATAGTAAGTGAAGGAGTAGACATGATATGTATCCAGGAGACTAAGCTTCATGATTTGCAACCATCTAGTTGTTATAAGTTGTGGGGCGATAACAAGATTGAATGGGTGAATAAACTGGCAATGGGAAACTCAGGAGGGATTTTAACAATGTGGCACAAAGACAAATTCAAGAGAGTAAAGCACATTATTGGGGAGTCATATGTAGGGGTCATAGGTGAGTATTGTAAATCAGTTAACAACAACCCAATTCCAGTTGCTATATTTAATGTATACTCCTCTTGCAATTTTAATGAAAAAATTCAATTGTGGGAGGAACTAATAACCATAAAATCGGGGGAAGCGTGTAGGCAATGGTGCGTCTTGGGGGATTTTAATGCGGTAAGAAAAGTTAGTGAGAGAAGGGGTCTAAACCCGAGTGGCAATACTGCATTAAGAGAAGTGCAAGGTTTTAATAAGTTCATAGAATCTATGGAGTTGATA
>Ga0099822_1006072_pt1 | contig 15751 bp, 10 predicted proteins | sample CowpeawhiteBW_FD_76839 | JGI IMG/M metagenome (GOLD analysis project Ga0099822, IMG submission 76839) | Root nodule microbial communities of legume samples collected from California USA - Cow pea white BW | ecosystem: Host-associated > Plants > Roots > Nodule | place: USA: California | collected...
ATTCATGTGCATACATTCAGATTTTACCTTTAAGTATACATTTAGCTATTCTACATTAGGCGGATTCATGTGCACACATTAGGCGGAAATTATGCTTTTTAGAATATTTTGTTATTTCTGTTTTAGAATTATTGCTGTATTTAGATCATTTAGATTAAATATCGATTTCTTTTTTTTGGTCCAGAGAGTCCATAGAATATGATTATGGTTAATCTAAATGATCCCTTCATGGTTTATATCATAAGTCTTTTGAATAGTGGGTAACATATTAGTTTATTTTATCAATTGATTTAAGTCAAATTGTACAATAACTTAAAAAATATAGTGTTACAATTATTTTATGACTGAACATTAAATAAGTACATACTCATGCTTGACTTTTTTCACATAAGATAGTCATGTTAACACAACATAATTATGATTCTTATAAATGATCCCTTCATAGTTTGTACCATATGTGTTTAGATAATGAATAATATGTTAGTTTATGTTCTATTTTATCAATTGTTTTAAGTCAGATTGTATAACAATAACGTAATTTAAAATAAAAGTATGTAAAAAGTATGAATATTAAATAAAGTAACTCACATATTCTTATTCATGGATAATAAAAGTACATAAGGGTTATAAATTTAATTACAAAATGGTACTAAATACAAAATTTTAATGTTAACATCATTCTTGTTGAGTTGTCTATATTGTTTTGTCATAATTTGTATCATATGATAACCAATTTAAACATGGATACTTTGTTCTTCTAATTTATTTCATATATTTATTACAATACACTCAAAGTAGATTTACTCAACTTATTATTTTATAACATTATTCTATAGTAGTACAATTAAAGTTCACATTTTACATCATTTTGTATTTAAAAAGATCAAATTGTCAATCTACACTGTTATAAGTAACAAATAACTATAACAAAAAACTTCTGAAGAAATAATAAATAATAAAGAATTGTTATTAATGGATTGTGGGTCAAACTATCTTCAACCTGACTCAAACCCAATTAACCTACTGGTTAATTAAGTCGAGTCTAATTTAACTCATTCAAAAAAAGTAAATCTTTTCCAATACAATCCGACTCAGACCTAGTAAAACTGAGTTGGCTCATGAATGAAACCTATTTATTTATATATATATATATATATATATATATATAATCTTATTATTTCGAATTAAATTACATAAATTAATTTTATAAATAATAATAAGAAATTTTGAAGTATATATTTTTATGTATTAAAATTTGAATTTCTTTTTAGTAGTTAATATAAGGGAAGCCAACTTACATTAATAAAGATACTGTAATTTTGAGTAGTTAAAATATTGTATTATTGATTATTTATTTGATTACTGTTAGTATAATTATACTGAAATGTTAAATATATAAGAAGTTGAATTGGGCTCCATGCGTTTGATTTGATTTGATGAGAGGTGTGAAAAGAACATGACAGACATAGGGATTGAGGCTGATGAGAGGTGCATGCATGCATGGAAGCATAAGCATGCAATAGAGACAAAAGTACCAAACAATAGTAGAGAACTCCTAGAAAAAGGATGTCAGAGAAAGAGATAAGCCTGAGCACACAACACAACCTCAGCCATCCCCATGAAAGCCACCAAACATAAGCTCCTGATCCAATGCATGCGTTTCTCCCACTGCACCACTCATATATTAACATAACATTTTACTCTTTTCAATATGTATGGAGAATTTATGTGAAAAACAATTCTTTTTTTTTTTAAAGTTAAAGTTAGGTTTTCATGCGAAACATTGTGTGAGGAAAAGCTTAACCAGAGTAAGATGTTATCCATTTGAGCATGGTGAGTGGAGGAGCAGAAATTGAAAGAAGAAAGGATGTGTTAAAATAGAGCACGTGTGTGGTAACCATCATGTGTTGCAACCTATCTGCTAATAAATTGATTGCGCATGGTTCACACACCAATCAATTGCTGTCCCACTTTCATGGTTTATAATTATCACAAACCAAAATTTCCTTTTGTCTATGAATTCATTCCTTATATTTCTATATCATATCAACCCTACATCATTCTTTCATCACTTTCTTTTCTTCGGACCCTTTGCTGTTTAGTAGAAAACAATCTCTCTGTCACTCTATTTCTGTTGTTAACATTATAATTTCACAGTTTATTAATTATAAACACATATGTTACGATGAAGTCATCACAAATCATTATTCCAAATGTTGAAGTCCAATACATTAACATCATACCGGTATACTCAAACAAGTTTTTAGTCGAAGATCAATCATTATGTTTCTGAAGTATTATTCGTTTTGAAACGTGAAACTCTGTTATGATCACCTTAGAAATTGAAGAGGAAAAAAAAATTTAAACTGTACTTGATCTCGACTAATTTTACACTTTAAAACAATAAATTGATGAGTCTTATTTCTTACAAAATATTCAATTATTTCATCTTTACTCAACATAAAACTTACATTTACATTTAAATTTTCAACAATGTTATAATTTTAGATTAAGTTGATTTACAAGTGTGTTTGATAAATTCAACATTATCCTTTGTTTATTATATAATTAAATATTAAAATAATTTCTATCTCTCATGAGATCAATACAATTAATATACTGCTGCTAGTAATTCTGCATAACAAATATTTTTATTAATTAACACCTATACTGTTTTTTTGTCTTTCTTCTCATGTTAAGTCTACACTTCTTTCTCTTGAAATTTACAGGGTCAGTTTACTTCATTCATCATTCTTCCTACAAAAATTAAATTAAATTAATATTGAAAGGAATAATATATGTAGCAATGGTTAAAAATATAGTAGTTGATATGAGATATTTAGGATTTTTGTCTGATCAATGAGATACATAATTAAACTAATAATGATAATTTAGTTGAGCTGACCAAGGTGCATTCATGGACATGTTAAGCTAAAGTTGTGTTGTAGGTCTAGTTACTTTATTGGTATTTTATTCTTTTGAAAATTATTACCCAATGTAGTGATGTGAGGGTTATAGTGAGTTTGCACTTTCTTTAACATAGTTAATTTCTTTTGTTGGTTAATCACTTTATTTGTTAAGTTAGGGTAGCATAGTAAAACTTTAGCAAAAGGCAAAAGGAATTGGTTCAATATGATTCAATAGAAAGATATTAGAAGAAATAGTGGTAAAAGTTATATTAATATAAGTTAATTATGAACATGTTTAATAACATTTCTATCATAAATAAACATGTTCGTGATTTGGTTAATATTTTATTAAAATATTACTTGAACCAAATAAATTCAACATAAATTGAATACCATTTCAATTGATTCTAATTTATAATATAAATTTAAATTAATAATTTTTGCAATTCAATTTAAATATAATCTCTGCAATACTTTGTTATTATAAAATTAGGAAATTATCCAAAAGACATATAGTGAATTGTATTATATTATTGTTGTCATATTAATTTTTTCTCATATCCTTCATAATCTTGCAGGTAAAATTTACAATGCAAATTTACTATCTTCTAAGTGGATTTAAAAAACTGATTCTAGTGCATAATTGTTCAATTAATCTCATTTAAACATATTTCAGTTTAAATAATATATTTAAACTTAGTTATAATTCAAGAAAAGTAAAATTAAGTGTTCAGAAAGTGTATAAAGTGTGTAAGATATGCACGTATATCAATGATCCATTAATAAAACTAAACCATGGAAAAAATGATTAGTATCTAGAGTATACATAATCATAACACTAGAAGTACTTGATCATGAGAAATTAGAATTTTCATCTATAATATTCATGGGAGAAAATAAATAAATTATTATGATGAATTAAATAGAAAAAATGCTGACAAGATAAATAGAAAATGAAAATTAGTTATTCAAATTATAAATCAAACATTTATTTAAAATATTAATTAGTTATTACAAGTTTGTAAGTTTAATATATTTTGAGACAGTAGTTGTTTGTTGCAACACCTAACTAGTTCTTTTGGTTCAAATTTAAAAAATTAACTGCAAAGAGGTTAAGAACTAATTATGGTTAAAAACACAAGGCTCTTGTTTGTTTTTATTTTTTCTTAATCTATCTGAATTCACAATTCTCTAACGATAGGCACTTGTAAGTTTGTTATTTTTTACTTTTTCTTTTGATTTACTGGAACAAAAATTCGTGTTCATAACCAAAATTTGCAAACTTCTCCATCTTTCTTGTTTCTTATCATTTTAAGGATGAATATATACCACAATTCACAAATTCATGATCCCACCTCTTTTGTACCTCTCTCTCCATAATCCCATCTCTTTTAACCGTACAAAATATGATACATTTTGTAACAATTTTTAACCGTCAAAATATGATGTATTTTGTGACGATTTTTAATCTTTAAAATATGATAAAATATAATCAAATTAGACTTTATTTTGTAGTGATTTTTAACTGTTATTATCTTTTTTCTGACAACAATACCTGTGGTTAGAATATTTGTCATAAACTGTTTTTGACATGTGTAATTCTGACAGTTTTTTAAATCGTAAAAAATGACATTTGTAGAGATTTTTAATGGTTAGAAATTGTAATTTTAACCTTCATAAATATTCACTTTTTTTTAGTGGTTGATGCTAAGAATATAGCTGATTAAATCTTCATTGGTGATGATAATGTAATTTATACTTGTAGATCAACAATAAATCTATTCTACCACATATTAGTTAGTCAGATTAAATCTCAAAAACAGAAGGTCTAACCAATTGAAAATTTAAACTATGTGTACTTACTTGGCCCATTGTTATAAAATGATTAAATATGTTTTTAGTCGCTCAATTTGGACGCAACACTAAAATTCTTTCATGTCTAAAACTTTGATATATTTTGGTTTCTAAACTTAAAAAATGAATGAATATAATCTTTTTAATCTTATTATGTTAATTTTTTTATGTATAAAGCGTGTTTGCCAACAAATATTGAAGCGGAAAATGTAAAATTCGATAAGAACATTTGGCATCCATCGTGGGGATAAAGTAGAAATACTTCCTCACAACCACAAGTGCCAACCTCTTCAATACATGACATTAATCCCCAAGCTATCAACACGATCAAGACCCACATGGAGACACTTTTCAATAAAAATGAGGAAAATGTCAAGGTGATCGCTAGAATGCAGGAGATGCAGCAAAGTTTTGATGAAAATTTGGTTAGCCCACCACGAATACTGCTTGACCAAACTCGGTAAGAATACTATTCACTCCATGAAACCTTATTCTTTTGAAATCTAATAGAAGTTGAAGAGTGTTTCTCTCCAAATTTCGGTGAGTTCTTTCAAAAGAGGTGTCAATATCACTTTCTATAATTATATCTTGAATATATGGCATTCAAATGACTATTTTTCTTTTGTAATTATCTTGTGCTACAAAGGACATATATTCTTCATTCCTAATATCTTCATGTTTTTCATTTCCTTTGTTAATATCCTTTGTTATTGTCGTCTTTGTATTTGGCTTTTAAGAGGTCGTTCTTAATACTCGGTTACGAGATCGATAATAGTTAGTGCTTAGTCTGAAGGAGATAAGTCGTATCCAATATTTGGCCTAAAAAGGCCAGCCTTAGTACTTGACCTACTCGGTCTTAAGAGACCAACCTTAGTACCCGACTTTAAGAGGTTAACCTTAGTATTTGACCTACTTGAACTTAGTATTCGATCGAGTTGGCCTCAATACTCAACCTCAGTACTCGAATTTAAGAGGTCAACCTTAGTACTCTTTCCACTTGGCCTTAGTACTCAAGTTAAGAAGTCAATCTCAATACTCGACCTACTTGACCTTCATACTCAACTCTTTTTTTTTTATTAGTGGAACAAAAATATGGTGTTCCAACCTATTAACGAAAGGTGATTGGATGAAAGAGAAAAGAACATGTTTCTATTATTGTGAAAATATGTGTACACAGGAGAAGGTACAACCCTATATGTAGGCTAAGAAACAACTAAACATAACCTATAATGTATAACTGAAAAAGACTAATGGATATATGCTTAACACACCCCATAAACTTAAGGTGTAGACTGAAAGTCGTGAACCTTTAGTTTATAACAAAATTGATGAAAGGCACCACAAGAGATGGGCTTGGTAAGGGCGTCGACAACTTGGTCACGAGCAGGAATATGTTAGACAAGAAAATGATGTTTTTGAACATGATCTCAAACATAGTGGACATCGAGAGTGAAATGTTTGGTTTTTGAATGAAGAATGGGATTAGTAGTGAGGAGAATAATAACTAAGTTGTCCGAGTATATCACAGAAGACGAGGGTGAAGAAAAATAGAGTTCTTGAAGCGGATACAAGATCTATAGAATAATAGTTGTAGTTGCTGCAATACTACAGTATTTAGCTTTGGTACTACTACGAGAAATGATGAATTATTTCTTTTAAGACCATGTAATGATGTTTGATCCAAAATAGATGTAGTATCCTAAAGTTGACTTGCGATCATCTGGGTCGGATCCCCAATCGACATTGACGAAAGCACGAAGAGAAAGATTAAAAGAATGAGTGAACCAAATCCATAAGAAGAGGTGCAAGCAACGTATCGAAGAATTCATTTAACAAATTTCCAATGATGAAATTGTGGTTGATGCATGAATTGAGAAACTTTGTTAGCATGATAAGTGAGATCTAGACAAGTGAAAGTAAGGTAATGAAGAGCTCCAACGACTTGGAAATAGAGAGTAGGGTCAACGAAAACAATGGAGCTATCAACAACAAGCTTGAGCGATGAGACCATGGGCGTGCATTATGGTTTTGCATAAGCCATGCCAACTTTGTGAAGGAGGTGCTGATCATACTTAGTTTGGGTGAGAACCATTGATCCATCAGAGTGCCAATGAGCTTCAATACCAAGGAAGAATTGGAGTGGTCCAAAATCTTTAAGGGAGAAATATTTGTTTAAGGTAACGATGAATTCTTGTATGGAAAGACGAGAGGTTCCTATAATCAAAATGTCATCTACATATATAAGAATGAACATTGTTGAACTTGCATGGCAATGAATGAAAAGTGAAGGATTAGAAATGGAGGAATGAAAACCAAGATGAAATAAGGTGTTACTTGACGTTTGATACCAAAATCTAGGTGCCTGTTTGAGACCATAAATGACTTTATTTAGCCGACAAACTTGACCATATTATGTTGAAAACCTTTAGGGTTGTTCCATATATACCACAATGTCCAAGTCTCTATTGAGAAAGATGTAAGACCCGCAGAATTTAATTAATTAAATAAATAATTAATTAATTAATGCAGGTGGGAAGAGCATTTATCACATTAAATCCTGATTAATAAGACGTGGAAAAGTACTAGCTCAAATGGTTAAGAGTACTTTGATTATGTGCGAGAGGACTTGGATTCAAGTCCTATGTATGCCATTTTGTGTTATTATTTGTTATTGTTTTAAATATATGTTAATCATGTTGTGGAATAATATGATATTTGGATTATATTAGTTAGCATGAAATATGAATTGGTTGAATGGTTTGGCATTGAGTTGGCATTGCATGGTGGTGGGTTCAAACCTTGGAGAACCCAAATTAAACTTTATTTTTGCTAAATCTTAGTTTGGGCTGAATGTGAAGAGTTGATGGAAAACCTAGATGAATGGGCAACTAGGAAGCCTGGAAGGGGCTGAAAAACAGACCATAAAAGATCATTGAATGGTCATAAACATTAACATTAAGCTTATTTTTCGTTTTTGGTAATTAAACAAGCATTAAGGGCAATAATAAAAGGCTAATTGTGAGAGAAAGGAGGGTTTTGGAGTCTGAACATTAGAGGTATTGAGGGCTGCACGAATTCAGAGAGAAACAGTGAGTAGAGAGTGAAATTGAAGGGCTGGACAATGGGAGAGCTTAGAGGAATTGTTGGAACTCAAGGAAAGAACTCAAGCACTATATTTTAAGCGAAGGAATTCCAGGTTAGAGGAGTTTTACACGTTAGAATTGGTATGCTTGTATTCGAATTGCATGATATATGTTGAATTGTTGATTTCTGTTCGTTTCTGGTTAATTTTTCGTGTTTCTAGAAAATTTCCAGAAATCACCTGGCGGGCTGTTCATAGCCGCCAGGCGGCACATGCATTTGTACATGTTCTGTGTTCCTGAAAGAGGAACTGCCTGGCGGCACACTACCGGCCACCAGGCGACGCATGACGTCTTACTCAATTCTGGGTCTGGTGGATGAAGCGTCTGGCGGTATTGATTGAACCACTAGGCGGTGCGGGTCAAATTGACTTGTTCTTGGTATTTCTGTGATCTGGGTTGTTTTAATCGGAGGAATAGTTAAGTTCAATCGTTTAAGGGTGTTTGATTATTAAATGGCTATTCATTTCACACCATGGGGCGTATGAATGAATGAAACAGTAATGGGAGTTTTTGATTGGCAGAATTGGGGATTTTGTAGAATTGGGGTATTAGTTGTTAATCACACTAAAATTGTTGTTGGAATTGGTCGAGATGATTAATGGTGTCATTATTATCGTGTCTTGGGAGAGAACTGGCTAAGGTGTGCAGAGAAAAACATTGAAAACGTACCGCCTGGCGGCACGGGGCTTGCTGCCAGGCGGCAACGCAGAGACAGCGGGTTTGTGTGGTTGCAAAGTGCAGTGATGGTTTCGGGTGTGTTACTATGGTTTTAGTTGAAAATTAGAATAATTGACTCGGAGATATATGTGGAAAAATGATGATGGCGTTCTCGGGTATGATGTAAAGAGGTTGGGATCAACTGAGAGTGTAATGATATTATCTATTATAGGCCTAGATTATAAAAACTTAGGACATAGTGGAAAATTACAGAATTAGATCCTCTAGGTGCAAGGGGTTAAAAACTTCATTCATTTCGTGAAGCGAATTTAGCTTAAAAGAGAAGTGTTGTTAAAGGATTAGATAAAGTAAAAAGGGGAATTTAACTCAAAGCTAAGGTTAAAATGGGAGTGAGTTGTGACAATTAAAAGGAGTTGACTTGGGTTGGGTTGGAAATGACTGTGATGGTTAGAATCAAGGCTAAGAAGAAGGTGTGCATTATCTTATGGTGAAGTGGGATAAGGAGAATGTTAACTGGAGCCTTTGGTTGTAAGCTTGGGAGGTTGAACTTGTGTAGAAGTAGGAAATTTATAACAGGTTAGTCTCTGGGAAAGCCATTCCACTAAATTGGTTAAAGGCATGAATTTGGATGTTGGGTTGAGGGACTAAATCTGTGTAGATTTGCAAAGAAACTAGTACAACGTCAGTACTGATATGGCGCTTGGCGGTGGCTATTAGACCGCCAGGCGAGAGTCACAGCGTCAATGAAGTCTGGTGCGAGTCCGCCTGGCGGTGAATGTGGTTACGCTAGGCGGTTGCGGCAAAATTAGTGAGGTCTTAGCGTGGATGCGCCTGGCGATGTGAATTGTTCCGTCGGGCGGTGTCTTCAATTGTTGGTGGTTTTGAGACGCTTGGCGCCTGACAGTATGTGTCCCCCGCCAAGCGGGTCTGGAAGCTAGTAGCGCCTAGCGGTACGTGTCCCCTGCTAGGCGATTTGGCTACTGTAAGTCCTAGTTGTTGGATTTTGCAGGCGTGATCTACAAGACTTTTGGTGATGCTTTAAAGGTGGGATTGCTGGGTTCCTTGAGTTGAGCTCGAAACGTATCCCTTTAGTTGAGCTCGAAATGGCATCCCTCGAGTTAAGCGCGGGATGGAGGATGAACACGAAGAACCCTTGAGTTGAGCTCGGGTTAAGGAGTGTTGCCGGTGTGAGTGTGTTGGTTGTGGCCAGTACAGATGGGTCCAGATGGATTTCCCTCCTCAGCAAATAGCTGACGAGTTTGATAGTGTTGGAATGATTCGAACTATGTTCGTATTTGGGAACTCCACTTGACGTTACGATGTATGATCCGTAGCAATGGTTCCCGCACGTGCTCTATCGGTTGTGGCCGATAGGTATGGCAGCAAGTCACCTTGGGGTAATCACTAAAAGAGGTAGAACACGAATGATCTGGTTGTGGCCAGGTGATACGAAAGAGAGTGAGAGACTTTATTTGGGTGTTTACATGAATTATATAAATGACTACTTCTGTGTATATCAATATGATTGTATGTTGATTTTGTTAAGCTCACCCTATCTACTTGTGTTTAGCGATGATCGTGTGTGCGGTACACGTAAGCATAGGATGTTGATGCAGGTGATGTTGGTGATGCTTAGACTCGAAGCGGGGATAGCATGGGAGTCTTTTTACTTATTATGTTTTGGAAATAAAATTGTAAACTCTCATGAGACATTTTGGTTATTATTTCAGTTTTATAAACTTTAGTTTTGGAATTATATTTGGCAGTAATAGTTTTAAATTTCCCGTGTTTTGGGAAATGAGGAATTATTTTAAATACGACTTGTTATTTATTCGATTTTATTTTATTTTATTAAATCCGTAATATCCTGACGGGATGTTACAAAAGACTGTTATCCACATCAAGTTGGTGGATAGGCCATTTTGTAGAAATAGTTAGAGATAGAATCAGATGAATGGTGATTCGTTTGACCATGGGGCTAAAAGTTTTAAAATAATTGATACTCACAACTTGATTGAAACCACAGGCTACCAAGCGTGCCATATGTCTCTATAAATAGCCATTAGAATTATATTTGTTTTTGAAAATCCATTTGCACGTGATGGTATGCGCTCCAAGAGGTGGGGTAACGAGAGTCCATGTGTTGTTTTTCAAGAAAGCCTTATACTCACATTTTATGGCAATTTTCCAAGGAGGATCATTGATAACAACTTTAGCATTTAGTGGAATAAGGTGAACGACAGTAGTATTCCAAGCCTTTTGTTTGAATATTCTAGATTTTGCCATGGTTTGCATAGGATAAGTATTAACAAGAAGAGGCTCAACAATAGTACAAGGAGACTAAGAGACAATGGTTTCACTTTGAGAGGCAGAGACAAAATGTGTGGCAATAGAAGATCCTGAAGTTGGGGATTTTTTGTATTTCAAGGTCCCTTTGAGGTCAAAATTATAAAAACGGGTCCGTTGATTGATTTTTTTAAATAGGGACAAGTTGCCAGGATAGAGGACAACATTATAGGTGAAGTCGTCATGTGTCCGACGACTTCACTTCTCAATTTTTTTTGAAACGTTGCAGTTTTGATTTTTTTTTTTATAAATTTTGTTCTCCTTAGAGATTATATTTTTTATTTTTGTAATTTTTAGTTGATTGGTATAATAGATTAACATAATAAAATTCATTAGATAATATAAAATTACATAATAAAAATACACTAGAAAATTGGATAAAGCAACAAATTATTGACATTAGGGACATTTGCCCCTATCATGTCCTTCATTTCTACAATATGAACATTTGCTTCGTCTGTTGAGATTTGGTTGATCCATTTCATTATGGATTCTAGTAGTTGATAAGCCGGTTAATGAACATGGGTAATAAAAATATTCTTTCATTCACCATATTATCTCTTCATTGAAAATGATATTAAAAAATTAAACTAACTAATATAATTGCATTTTCACAACTTACAAGGTCAAACAACTGATATTGGCGGCATTGAGATCATATTCACTTGAAGTGACATCTTGGATCGACAGGATACTACTACAAAAGTGGACTCAGGCCTACAACGGAGGGTAAAAGATTCGGACACATGACAACAAACCTGGCAGAATGTATGAATTTTGTTTTAAAAAGAGCTCGTTCATTACCAATTTGTGCCCTAATTAAGGCAACATTTGAAAGGATTGAAACATGGTTTATTGAGAGAAGGGTTAAGGCATACTCGATGTTACAAGCAGGCCACCAATATCCAGAGAAAATAAATGCAATTATTAGAAAAAAAATCAGCAACAAGCAGAAATGTGTCAAGTGTGCCGATACCCGAGAGAAAATAATGAATTTCAAGTTCGAGAGATGTTTTCTCCACATGATTACCGCTTACCAATGTCTTTTAGAGTTAAATTAAATGATTGGTGGTGTGATGGTGGTCATTTTCAAGCTCTTCGACTGCCTTATCATCATGTAATAGATGTCTGCTCTTTCTCCCATATAGACCTAATCACATACATTCATCCAGTTTATAGCCTCTACAACATCAATAAAGCATATTGATTATAGTTTTATAGCCACCACAGTTTTAGTTAAAATTTAATGGAAACATTATTGAATGCCAACAACTTAACTTTAATTAATGCACTGAAACCATAATGAATTCCAACGACTTTGCTTTAAATATTGCAAAGAAACCATAATGAATGCTACTAACTTTAATGCATCATATTTAGTGAAACTGTTGACCACCACCACAGTTTTAATGCGTTATAAATGAAAGTGGGTGCATGTAAGGACGACTTTGCTTTGGCATTTAATAGAAATCGATGCATATCAGGACGACTTCAATGTAATGAAAACGACTTAGGTGATAGCGAATTTAGCTAGAAACTATATGCATGAGAATGACTTTGCTTTGTCCAGGACGTTGACACCATCACACGCTTTTGTTTACTTCTGCTGGCAACTGCACTACTTCACTGCGACAAGTTTCTTCCAAATAGTGGAGTTTAGAGATTCCTCTTATTACCGATGTCATACACAATATTAAATTTGCATGCAATTGTCTAAAAACTTGGCAGCTTTTCAAGCATTATTTGACTGCCATGAGTACCTCATTCATTTCAAATTTGAATGCATTCAATAATAATTAAGTGAGAGCAGCTGGACACCAAAGATTCACGTCAATAAAATGCTTGCATTGGTTCAATTTACTCACTTTGGTTTGCTGCATTATGCATTCATTTGGCAGAAAGACTTCTCCACTTGCACATTCATTTTCTAGAAAGGGTTTTCCACTTACTTCCATGCATCTATTTTCAAGGTTTTAGTTATTCACTAATCTTAATTTTAAATTTTCGTTTTTCATATTTAAGCGCTAAATTATGTTAATTTTTTTCCTTTCAAACCTTATTTCTTCTCACGTTAATGACATTTTTTTTAGCATGGCACAAAATTGACTCCTTCCTCAAGATATGTCACTACTCTGGCTTCAGCAAGAACATATCACAAAGTACTTATGGGAAGGGAACGAACAAGTTCTTAGACCTAAGCAAGCTAGAGTTTGGATTCTAAACAACCAAGACTTAATTGATCCATGTGTCAAAAATTTAATTGAACAGGTTGGATTCGGACACGCCTTGTATATTCCAGACATGGATGTGAACCACCTTCTCGCACTTCCTTATTAGAAAAGTGGAGGTTAGAAAGTCATACATTCTACTTCCCACATAAAGAAACCACTATGACACTAGAGGATGTGGTCGTCCTCCTTGGCCTACCGATAGATGGAGATGTGGTCATTGATCCCACCATGGTGGAAGACATATTCTTGACCTTCCATGAACATCTGGGGTTATTCCACCACCGACGACCATAAGAGGAAACTCAATTAGAGTTTCTTGGTTAAATAATACTTTCCAACAACTTCCACACTATGCAAACAATAATTTTATTGCTTAATATGCGAGAGCGTACATACTAACATTGATTGGAAGCATTTTAATGTCAGACACGTCTACAGCTAGGGTACATGTGATGTATCTGCTTAAGTTAGCTGACTTGAATGTAGTCGACAATTATAGTTGGGGGTCTGTAGTTTTGTCCTGTCTATATCGTGGCCTAGACCATGACATTCACCTAAGCTAAGAAAATATTGTTGGATACAGGATTCTATTACAATGTTGGGCTTGAGAGAGGATTACTTCTATAGCTCCACAACTTGAGCCTTTAAGTGACGAGGAGGTGGCTAATGGGGATGGTTTCCCCGTTGCAAGAAGGTAAAAGCTAACTTTTAACTTAATTTTTTTTCTTCTTCTTGCCTTGTAATTTAACTAACTTCAAATTGCTACTATTTTTAGGTGAATGAACCTAACGCATCAGACAAATCCTGGTTCCATTTTAGTTAGTGAATTTTGCTTGAGATTTGATCAAATGCGTACAAGACAAGTAATAATTAAGGTAATTGAAAGATTTTTATTTTTAACATTTGAAACTAATGTGTACAATTTTGTTTCAGTTCTTGTGGAGGCCTTACATTCAAAATGAAGTTAGTCGGTTGATTGTGATTGACATACCTCCAGTGGCCAAAACCACAATCCCTATAATTTTCTTCGTGACAATCGAAATCCATTAGGAGGATCGGGTCATGCGTCAATTTGGTTTGAGACAAAACATCCCACCTGACCCGTTTAACCTGGATCAAGTTCACAGGGTTGACTTGAGGGGGAGAAATGGCAAAGATTGGGCAGCACATCATCATTAGTGGATTGCAATTTGGAATGACCGACAAAATCAGGTCATTCAAGGTTACCGAAAATGGCCATTTGTGTGATGAAACACCCTACATACAGTGGTACATAAACCACATTATCCGCTATATATCTCTATATATCTACAGAATCTTTCGACGATGAGGTTAGTTTTACTACAATGGTGTACATCTGTTTATCATACGTACTTATTCATGGCAATAACTCTGCTATTTATTTTACGGTATGATATGTCACAAGAACCTTCCTAGCCTGCTTCACAACCCTACACTGCCATGTCGGGTCTTCTCCAAATTTTATACATCATCCCCACCAATTTTTTGGATAGTCGTCTATGGGTCACGGTGAAATGTTTGGACATTCAAACCCTCAGTTTGACAACCCATCAAACACCTCATTCCAACATGTTTCTTCCTTATACGGTTTCTTCCCGCATTAGTCAAGTTATGGTGTTAGTCCATCACAAACGTTTGGCACCTCAACCATGACACCACCATCTGCCCATTATCTAAGATCTTCATCATCAATGTCATTCTATCCTCCGTCAATGTCTTTTTAAACCCCCAAACAACGGTACACCATCCCCAATTTCCTCAAAGTCATCAAGATGAAGATGATGATGATGAACCACACCAACAACAACCAGCAAGACGACCAACTAGACCCAGAAGACGACCTCCATGTGGAACTGGAGGACAAAGATGATTGTCTTATTAATTTCCACTAACTTAATTGTTGTATTTTAATTTTTAATCAATGTTAAAATATATTAATGTTTACTTTTATTCCAATAATATTTTTTATTTCTACTATTTATTCTTCCAATCAACTCAAATTAAAAAATAATAAAAATTATTTAATTACGTAAAAAAAACTGAAAAGTGAAGTCGTTAGGATACATGACAACTTCACTTTTTCATAAACAGAACCGGCATCCGTCAAGACGACTTTGCTTTTTGAAGAAAAAAAAAGAAACGGAAGGATAGAGGATGACTTCACCTGTAATGTCGTCCTCTATCCTAACAACTTGCTCCTATTTTATCAAAAAAAATTCAACGGACCCATTTTTATAATTTTAACTTCAAAGGGATCCTAAAATATAAAAAAATATCCTGAAGTTGGAGTCCACATTTATATATGCTTAACACAACCAAAAAAATTATATGCTTGAATAGTGGTTAGCTTCGGGACTCCACCAATTAAACTTTAGTATTCCATTTTAAGAAATCAATCTCAATACTCGATCCATCGTGGATTAATCATCTTACATTAAAATAAATGGGTTAAATATGTTTTTGGTCCCTCAAATTTCAGCGAAATTTGGAATTAGTCCCTCATCAAAACTTTTGACCAATTTAGTCCTTCATCTTTCAAAATGCGTGAATTTAGTCCTTTTAACCAAAT
>Ga0099822_1006074_pt1 | contig 15745 bp, 9 predicted proteins | sample CowpeawhiteBW_FD_76839 | JGI IMG/M metagenome (GOLD analysis project Ga0099822, IMG submission 76839) | Root nodule microbial communities of legume samples collected from California USA - Cow pea white BW | ecosystem: Host-associated > Plants > Roots > Nodule | place: USA: California | collected...
GATTTTTCAGCACTGACCTTTGCTGCTTGTTTTGATCATAACTTTCTCTACAGGTGTCCAAATGAGTTGGTTCTTGTTGTGTTGGATTCTACACTCAAAGAGCTTTAATTGAAGTGGTAGAAAGCAATTTTTGGAATTTTGTGCGAGATGCAGTTTACTCTGGAAGATGGCAGCAGTTACAAAGGCAAAAAAACCACCTCATGTTTTCGTTGAAAATTTGGTGCATTTAGCAAAGCCTTGAAGTAGACCCTTTCTTCACCTAATGGGCTTCTTCTCTGCACATGGAATGGCCCAAAAAAGGGAGCTGATCTAGGGTTAGCTACCATTGCCAAATCAGGAGACAAAACAGAAGAAAATTATGTTTGGACGAGCAGCACACACACTCAAAAAAGGAGAATCAGCTTTTGCAGCTTTTGGCAGGATTTTGTTGGAAATTTGGAGAGGCAATTGGGACAGAGTGGAGGGGGCTGGAATCTGGAAAAAGGGGGAATAGAGAGAGCAGGGGAGCTCTCGAGTTTTTCTTTGGGGTTCTATGGGATTTTCAATACAATGTTAATTTTTGCACAATTCTATATGACTGATATTTTGGGATTGGTTTTACTAGACTGAAATATGAAGATCATGGCACTGTTTTATTGCTTTGAGGGTATCATGCATTAGGAATATTTCTTCGCTAGTGGCTTGTGTTTCATCATTCAACAATGCTCAACTCACTCAACTTGTTCAAACTAACATGTTTTTGTTGTCCCAAATCTGCTATCATTTACCACTTTCAGTGACCAGTTTGCACTTGTAACAGCCTAGGATCCACTCATTCATGCATATCAACTTGTACTTGTGTGAAGCTTATCTTGCATTCATTTTTAGCAGCATTTATGGTCCACTGTTATTGCTCAATTCTGATTCTGCAGTCATGCATTTAGGTTGTTGCAAGCTCTAATTTCTCTGATACCATATTCTTTCAGTTTTTTTTCAAACAACAACAACATTAGTGTATTATGTGTAGGGGCTGCATTCGCAATAATTTGAGCGTGGCTGCATTTGACTGAATTGCAGCTACGCATTCATGCATGCTTTATTTCATCTAGGTTCACTTTCACTCTCTTTTTAGATCTAATGCACCATCCACCATTCCCATTCAGATTCCATATCACATCATGCATTCTGCATTGCATTTATTCTTGTCATGGCATACTCGTAATTCAGTTTAAATTCTTGCATGTAGTTTAGTTTAATTTGTGGAGTTAATCTTTAGTCTTGAATTATTTCTTTTTGTTTGAATTATATGTGTAACAGTCTAGTATTTTAAATGAATTTAGTTTTCTTAGTTTAGTACTTTTTAATTGCTTTTATTTCAGTTTTATTATCTATCTTTTATGCTTTAAAAAATCTCCCAAAAACATGTATTTAGCATTCAATCCACTCATTGCATTGGCTCCGTTCTTGGACTGACCTAAGTTGATCCTTATACTGCATTAGTAAAGGGTGATTAATTCAGTTTGTTTGGGACAGTTTAGGCGACAAAAGTTGTCTACCAAAAAGTCAATGTCAAAATTGTAAAATTAAAAGACTTGAAAAGACAAGTTATTATTACAATAACAAAAGCAAATGACAAATTGAAAAATGAAAAGACAAGTTATCATTACAATCATAAAAGTAAACGTCAAAATTAAAAAATGAAAAGAATTGAAAAGACAAGTTATTATTACAATAGCAAAAGAAAACGTTATAATTGAAAATTATAAAGACTTGAAAAGACAAGTTATCATCTATATTCAATGATAGTAGTAAGCATTTAATTCTATATCATTTTGTATTTTTAAATGAATACTAACCTACTCATTTCATACAACACTTTTAACACAATATCTTATAATGAAAACCAATAGTCAATACTTAAAAAAATAATTTAATTAAATTATTACAATAATAAAACGTTTGAAAAATGAAAAAACTTGAAAAGACAAGTTATTATTACAATGTGATTAAGCAATGGAAGAAAAAGAATCAAACATTTTCTTCTTCCCGTTAAGCTTTATTTCTACGTTTTCTAGGTTTTGTTTTCTTATTTGATTTTATTTCATGGTTCTTAGGTTTTTTGGTTTTGTAGTTGGAATTGAAATCAAAGAAGTCTACTATATCACTAAGAAAATATACCATCTACTATATCACTAAGAAAATATACCATTAATGCAATTACTAATGTGGCCAATCTTCTTTTTATGACATCTGTCAAAAATCAGGATATTTCCGTAATTATTGTTGGATCCAATTTCTTCTCCTCTTGACACATGTCTAAGGACTTTTATGTAATTTTATTTTGAGCGCCAATTTTTAAAATAAAGCAACCATGCCAATTTTTAAAATAAAGCAACCATGATGTGATGGAAGATGTGACCAATGATATGATGGAGCAATGGAAGAAAAAGAAGCAAAGCATGATGTGATGGAGCAATGGAAGGAAAACAAGCAAACATTTTCTTCTTCCCGTTAAGCTTTATTTCTAGGTTTCTAGGTTTTGTTTTCTTATTTGATTTTATTTCTTGGTTCTTAGGTTTTTTGGTTTTGCAGTTGGGATTGAAATCGAAGAAGTCTATTATAACTTTAAGAAAATACACCATCTATTATCTACTATATCACTAAAAGAATATATCGTTAATATAATTACTAATGTGAGCCATCTTCTTTTTTTAACACATGTAAAAAATTAGGGTATTTTTGTAATTAAATTATGATCCAATTTCTTCTCCTCTTGACACATGTATAAGGGCTTTTATGTAATTTTATTTTGAACGCCAATTTTTAAAATAAAGCAACCATGATGTGATGGAAGATGTGACCAATAATGATGTGATGGAGCAATGGAAGAAAAAGAAGCAAAATTTTTCTTCTTCCGTTAAGCTTTATTTTTAGGTTTTCTAGGTTTTGTTTTCTTATTTGATTTTACTTCATGGTTCTTAGGTTTTTTTGTTTTGCAGTTGGGATTGAAATCGAAAAAGTCTACTATATCACTAAGAAAATATACCATATACTATCTACTATATCACTAAGAAAACATATCATTGTTGCAATTACTTGTATGAACCATCTTCTTTTTTTGACACATGTCAAAAATCAGGGTATTTCCGTAATTATCGTATGATTCAATTTCTTCTCCTCTTGACACATGTATAAGGACTTTTATGTAATTTTATTTTGAGCGCTAATTTTTAAAATAAAGCAACCATGATGTGATGGAAGATGTGACCAATGATTTGATGGAGTAATGGAAGAAAAAGAAGCAACCTAGATGTGATGGAGCAATGGAAGAAAAAGAAGCAAACCAATGATGTGATGGAGCAATGGAACTACAATGATGGTGGAAGGCCCAACAATGCTAGTATACTTTTTCAAGTGCTAGATGATTGGTGTTCAACGTACTTTCAAATGTTATTTTTTTCATCATAAACTCATTAACGTGACTACATAGTGAAATGTAATTGGTTAACTGCTTTTATTTATCTACTCAACAATGTATATAGCATAAATATAAGTAGTTGGCTTTGCATATGTTTACGAATTTTAAGATATCAAGAAGTACATTGTAATTTTTTTCTTCAAAATTTATATGATGGGGATCAATATTTTTTTATTTCTCGAGTATTATTATTTTTATATTATTCCATAGATCAACAAGGCCATAGTTGGCGCTGATAGGAAGGAGTTGATGAGAAAATTGTCAAAGTTTATATATGATAAGAAAAAGACTTTAGAGGTGAGAAATTACTTGATCTTAATACCATCCATCATGTTATCTTAAAGGTCATAAATATTATGTGATTAATTTCATAGTTCTTATCAATTTAACTTTATACTCTTATTTTTCAGATTTATATAATTATTGTTCTACTTTTGGAAAATATAACATCTAATATTATGTGGTGAATTGCACCTATACTTGGTGCAATATGTTGGTTTTAAAAGAGGGTATTACTTGAATGACTAGCAAAATTTGTTGGCTTGATTTGCATAAAACCAGAAAAGTTTTGGCTGAATGTTGCTATGGATGATGTTTTTGCACAACTACGTTCAAAGGAGGCCTCAAATGGAGTAGTTGTTAATTATGATGAAATTGAAGTTGCCACTTGAGACTTCTGCCAAGTGTTATGATGTCATACTACATAATGTATTTTGATTTTATTATAATATCTTTCTATTCTTTCTTACTAATAAACTCAATGATTTTCTTCTAATGGGTGACGTTACTATGGGTAAATAGTTGTTACATTCTTATAGAGAAATCAAAATATGTAATAAATTAGTTTGATTTTAATAAAATATTTATAAGATTTATGTTTAATCCTTTTCCTTTATACAATGACTTCATTGATAACAATGTCTGTATGTATTTATGTTCAAAAAAAATTCAATTTCAATTTTATGTTACTCTAACTTATTTTAATAGGAATTACATCTCACAATAAGTTTGCATGTTACTTTAACTTCATTATTGATACATCCATGTCACTTTTGTTTAGAATATTTTAAGTTTAACTTTTTCTTTTTTGATTCAATATGTCAACCCCTGTTTAATATTTTTCTTCTAAGTTGTCTATATGTCTATATATACATGTGTTTTTATTTAAAAATCTTTAACATCCACTTCATGTTATATTTATTTGTACGGAATCAAATCAACAATATTCCTACATCTTACTTTAACAATCACTTATGCATACACATTTCATTTTAATATAATATATAAATCAAAATTTTAATTATAAATTTTGATCATTTAACAATATTATTTTACTACACATCACTAATCATTAGTCAATTAGTGTAAATTTTATAATTTAAAACAAAAAAAATCCAAATTTATTATTTTTTATATTATTAATATTGGTATTATTGTTATTATTAATATTATTATTATTATTAATATTATCATTAGTATATAATCTATTATTATTATTATTATTATTATTTTAATTATATTTTCTATAATCCACTACTTTAATATAAAGAAAAAAAAAAATAATATTATTTATTTTCAATTACTTCCCTGTATATACTAAATTTCTTAATTCAAACCTAATAAGAAGATAAAAAGACGCACGAGTCTAAGTCTAATACTAATTGCTAAAAAACTAGTACAAGAAAACATTACTACGAACCGCAAAAATGTATAAAATAATTCAAAGGTAGGAAAAATGAAAATCTGAATTAAGAATGAGTTTCCCTTGCTTTAAAAAGTTAATATAATAAGACAACCAAAAAGGAATGGAGAAAACAAAAGGATTAAGAAGTGAACCAAAAAGCCCCACCTCCTTCCCTTGTTCTCTCTTTTGCAGTATCTTATCGTTTGACGTGTTCAATCTTGCCGCTCTTTACATTTGCTTCATACTCATAATGTTGCTACCATATCCTTTTCCTTCTTATCTCATGTAGTTCAATGGTTTGCATCGCTCGTGTCATTACTTTCGTCATCTTTCCCCACTACATCTTCCTCACCCTCAGTTCCATCTGCATTTCCATTGCATTCTTTCCCTACCATATTTCCATCCACCTTATCTTTTGGTGAGGAATTTGTAGTGTTATGGTTAGATTTCCAACTTTCCTTTCCCGGCGTGGCCGAAGTAGTTTCCCCGTTCAGGTTCCCGTCAGGTAAGTGTTGAGATGAAGTGGTGCCTGATCCAGGTGGAGGGAGGAATACTCCGGTGCCCGGAACAGGCATTCGTGGTGGTGGATGCCTTTGAGGAGCAGAGGCCCACCCGGTTGAACCAGGTGGAATTGGCACAGCGGTAGGAAATGAAATGGGAGGTGCAACTGCTGCTGGCACAAACAATGTCTGCATGCCGTTTGGAGGTGCTCGAATGGATGGCGGCGCCGGCAGTACTCCGGTTGCCGGAACAGTGGGATAATGCTTCGGACCTAATTGATGGCGCATGTGATTGGGAGTTCGGCTTGGTGGTGGTGTCCAATGAGACGTCACCGGCGGACCAAGTCGTTGTGAATCACTTGGCAGAGAACTTTTTGGTTGAGACTTTGTGAAGGTCACAAGTACCCGTTGTTTGGGAATGGAAGGAAGTGCATGTTTAGCTAGATCGGTTGATTTCCCTTGCATCACCAGAAGAGACCTTTGTTTGCCAGAAAAAATAGGTCATATAAGGAGAAAGCTCACCCAACAGCAAATTTAAAAATCACAGGACATGACAGACTATAATGTAGTATATAAAATTTATCTGACGTTAAAATCATAAAATTTTAACCACAAGAGAATTTTTGAATAAAAAATGAAAAGAAGTCTTTATAAACATAATAAATGCATTCTAATCCACACAAAAAAGATAATTAAAAAGTATCTGTCAGGGTGTGTATCCAGTATAGAATGAGATTAAAGGGCACAGCAAGCAACATTATGCTGCATGATCTGCTTATATAAGCATCAGCAAATGTAAAAGCAAAGAAAAATTCAAGTTCAACAAAAGCCTTATTCAAAAAACAAAAAGGCTGCAGTTGAAAAAGCTTCACTGCACTGACAAATATTGTCAGGCATATATCTCATGGCAGAAAAAACGCTTTCTATAACCAGAGTCAAACTACAATTACAATAATATAATAGAAACAGACTTCATCTTTAAGAAAGAATAAAAATCCTTAGAAAACTTATCTTCAACAGTGTATCAAAGGAACTAAAAATTATTGATTCACATTGCTTTATTTCAATTGGAGACAAACATCTAATTCATTAATTAACTAAACTATGTTGTTATTCATGGATTAACTCAACATCAAGACATATATTTATCAACTACAGACTTTAACATCAATAACTCACCTATCATCCAAAAAAAACTAAAGATCGAAGTCAAAATGAAGGCAATGAGGGCTTTGTTTTCCGGTGAATGTAGAATCTAATACCTACACTATGGACCTAACTAGATCTACGCCTAACCATAACTTGTAATACAAATAAATTGTTGAGCAGACAATTACGTATTGAATTAACACAATTTCATTGGCTTCTTTAATTTTAAAATGATCCTTTGGACAAATAAAAATATCAGAAGCACTCGCATAAAAATAGATAAGGTTAACAAATATTACCCTGGTACAAGAGAAAGCTTGACTGCACCCCTATAATCCCCAGGATGGTCCGAGACAATTATTCTCCCAAAAGTAATGTCACATTCAGTTAGGAAAAGCGTATAAACAGGCCTTCCAAACCAAGGTGGACAACTATTAGGCTGTGAATGATCACCCTACAGATTATTGCAATACCAAGTAACGTAAAAATATATTACACCATTATAAATTAAATTCCTTGCCCCCCACCCCCCAAAAAAACAAAGGAAGAAGAAGCAACCTCATTAAAGAAATCCACAACGCAAGCATCAGGCTTCACAGTCATCACTTGTGATGCAGCCAAGCGCTCAATAATATCTTGGAACAAAGAAGGTATAGATTCTACTTTCTTATCTGTCAGATTCAAATGGTGTGTAAGGCAACCGTAACTCATAAAAACAAAAACAAGACAAGTGATTTTTCATTGTCCTAATTTTGTAGGATATAGTCATTCATATAATGATGGGCAGGATTAGACTAACTTGGCCCCATAATAAGAGTCCAAGAACATAAAATAGAAATCTTAATATAAAATATAATCTTTCATGCATAATGGTGCTGAGACCCTGCATCTACTAGGCCCACTGACCATAGGTCGCGTAACAATACCCTCCACTTCAATAGTTGCCCTCAAAGTTGAAGTGATTGCTGAAAGAAAAGGAATAGCCGTGGGTTGAGAGGCTGGTGTTGGTTGTGTGATGGACCAATGTGGGGAAAGATGTGGGATTGATGAGTTGGGGTGATCTTGTGCATTGACCCAGGAGTTTAAAGAGCACCAACGGTTGCATTGGAAGTGTGCTTGGTACAGGTGGGATAAGTGAGATATGTGAAATAACTGAGACGATGTGGTCATTTGTGAGAGTTCTGATTGCATGATTTAGGTGGTATGGTACATTTGACAATGGGTTAACTTGGGTGGGGAGAAAAGTAGGAGGTATTGGGTAGAAATTCACTGGGTTAGATGGGTGAGTTAGAGGTAAAGAGGCGTGGAGTTGTCACTCAAGAGAGGGAGGAGTAGCTGAGGTGAGGGACGAAGAGAGCCCTTGGGAACTCCTGTCATTGTGAAGGGTTTTGAAAGTTTTCAGGAAAGAGCGTCTGTAACAACATTTGTTTTCTAGGTCTATAAAATATTTCAGACTGAAATCCTTGCAGTTTTGGATTTCCATTTTCATTGCTCTAGTGTTTGAATTGTTTGTCATCAATGAATTTAGGCTCTTTTGATCGGTATAAATTTGGAATGGTTCGCCTAAAAAGATTGTAGCCATTATTTTACATATGGCAAACATTTTGCAAACATACATGGAAGAGTTTTAGAGGAGTCTACACATCTTCTGCTGAAAAAGGCGAGCCGGAGGCCATTTTAGCTCGGAACTGCACCAATTGCCACAAAGGAGGTATCAAATTCTAGAATAAGTGGTTTAGAAAAATCTTCCAATGCTAGAGTGGAAAGTTTAGCCATGTGTTGTTGTAACTGCGTAACATTCATTGCGGCTTTTCAGACCAGGAAAATTTGTTTGAATGAAGATCAATGAAAGGAGTGCTGAGTGTGGTATAGTGATGCACGAATCATCTATAGAATGCACCAAAGCCTAGAAAACCATAGATCCCCATGAGAGTCCAATGGCTCTGGACATTGCAGAATAGCGTAAACTTTACCATCATCAGGAGAGACCGCAACTACTAAAAAATATGACCTAAAATTGCTTAGAATATTGTAGGTTCGAAACCAAGACAGGTAGACTAGAAGACTGTAGACTAGTATATATCATCAAAGAAAACCAATACAAGTAACTCAAGATGGGTCTTAGTAAATCATTCATTGCTGATTGGAATGCGGAGGGGACATTAGTTAGGCTAAAAGGCATAACTAAGAACTCATAGAGACCATCTGTTGTTTTGAAAGCAGTTTTGTGTCTGTCTTAGGGAACCACACAGATTTAGTGGTATCTGGAACACAAATCAATCTTAGAGAAATTGGTAGTAGTACCTAACTCATCAAATGGCTCATCAATAGTAGGAATTTGAAATTTGTCTTTAATTGTAACTATATTTAGTGATATGTAGTCAACACAAATGCGTCATGTACCAACTTTAGTTTTTCACTATTAATATCAGGGAAGAAAAGGGGGTGGTGTTGGAAGTGATTATAACCTTTAACATTTCATGAATAAAGGAAGTAATTTCTTTTATCTGAAAGTGAAGGTAAGGGTAAGGATAAGGGCGAATCTTTGTATGTGGTGAGTTAGGAAAAAGGATGATATAATGATCATAGGCCCAAGGAAGTAGAAGACCATGTGGTTTGGAAAAAATCTGGCATGTAGAAAAAGGATTATATAGGGATGGGAAGGGTGAGAAATGGGAGTAGCAGCAAGTTGTAAATGGTGAGCAAGGCGGGGTTGTAATATGTTGTGAGAACTGCCTATGTCAATTGAAATAGTGATTTCAATTGATGGTTGTCTTGAGCTTCCATACAAGCTTGCATAGATTTGTATAGCTCATGGATAGTTTTTTGAGGTAATTGGTATATTGGGAAGATTTGGGAAGCATGTAGGCTGGTCACAAAAGCACCACTTTGTAAGGCACCCGCTACTACCCTAAAAAGAAATGTCCAACAACGAAATAGAAAAGACAAACATCACACGGTATTCTATTGTCCTATCTTTGTAGGATAGAGTCACCCACACACATATCAATGGGACCTTGGCCCAAAAACAAGGGTTCACAAGGAAATAAAATAAAGATCCTAATTTAAAATATAATCCTTCATCCACGCTGGTGCTTGGACCTTGTGTTTACTAGGCCCAGTGATCGAGTAACATGGTGGAACTTCATCAATTGTTACTTGTACCACGAGAGGGTAGTGAAAGACAAATAGCATGGCTGCAAAGACAAAAATGCATGAACTATACTGATGATCTGTATAAAATAAATATGCATGAGATGACATGCCTTTGGAGATTCCAGTTACATTGTCCACATCGGGTGGTGCGTCAGCAATGGGAACACCTAACTGAATCATTTCCCTTCCACGTCCTTTTATAGGCCTCTTTGATACCACAAATGTCTGACTTCCTATTTAAGATAAATCATTAGCAATTAGCAGATATTAAAAGAAAAGGTATTTGCATTAGAGAAGCACCTGTAATGTTTTAGTAGCAAAATTAACTTCATTTATTCAAACATAATATATGTGTGTGTATGAGTAATGATATGGTAGATCTTTGGGAGCCATGTCCCAACAAATTGGAAAATACAACACTTCTGAATGAGTACTAATAGACAAGTTTAGAAAAATGGATTTACAACGAGAGAGACTCAACCTTCATTGGTTGTTAAAAAGGATTTCCATAATATAGGCGAAAATTCTAGGTTTGTAGAACAGTAACGAATACACAAAAAGAAGCATCCTTTCTTTACATCCTATAGATGAAATGAATGACCTCTTCTCTCATTCTTTAGGAAATTCAGTAACAGATCACATTCCATAAATGGAAAGTGGAAACCTACTCATTTTATAAGAAATATAATTAGCATTAAATGTTTCTTTGCCCATGTAAACTTTAAAGTTGCTTGAAAGGCAGAATTTTAAGAGGATAATTGGTTTTGGATAGAATTCTCAAGAGTGTAAATATAAAGTCAGGTCAAATAAGACTTTCACACAACTTTAGCACAGCATACCACACCACACGTTACTTGGTTTTAAGTATCTGAGTCCATCATACAAAATGACAGGGAAAAAGAGGAAGATCTAAGCCTTAGAACCGTGCAAGGTGAATTCTGATGGTGTTGGTGCTTATTGATGATAATTCATAATATTATTAAAATGGAAATCTATGTGTGTGTATTCGCAACAAGCTTAAGGGTCTGAAAATGCATATTGCAACAAGTATTTGACTCAGTTTAAGCAAAGGCTATTCTACCACTTTGCAATTGTTAGTTAGCATCATGGTGATTCCAAATAATTCTTTGTTGACAACTATTCAACTAGTAGAATGGAATACAGAAAAGTATATACCAGTATATTGTTATTTCTCACTGAACCGCCATTTTCAGAATATGGTCAAAGTCACTGAGTATTGCATACAAATCAATGAAAGTTTAAAAAAAGCAGTGACAGTTCCTCCCAGCATGCTAGCATGGGACACAGTACACTTACCTTGAAATTGTCCTCTTTTTCCAGCAACTCTCAGATCATTGACTAATGAAACAAGTTTTGAAACTTCCGTACCATCAATTAAATCTTCATATAACTTCAGTCCATCAACCACATTCACCTAACATATTAAAACAGGAACACTTTACAGATAGAATGTTAAAATAAGGAATGGAAGAAAATTTATGAGGTATTAGACATCAAGAAAGAAATAACAAGAAATGAATAAAAGCAAACTAACATTTAAAGGACCCTACCATCTTCCCATCAAACATCTCGTTGCCAGTAAAAGTTTTTCCCATGGTAGAAGCATTCTGATTTTGATTTTGCATAGAATGTGAATCATTTCCTGGAACACAGCACAGGAATCGAAATAATTGAATCAATATGCAAGGCGAATTAAGACTATATGCTGACTCTGATCCTATAATTGAATGTGACTCTACGTGTGAGACTGCAAGTAAGAGAGTGTTTTCATTTGGTATGCCAGTAAACAGGCATATAACATTGTATGCCAAAGGCAAACACAAGGAAGATCTGGGACACATCCTGAGCCTCATTTACTGATTTAAAAAATTAATGCATTAATCTAACATAGTCCTATACGTCCTCTAGATTTAATAACTGTTAGAAGTAACAAAAACCTTCAGAATTTGATGTACATTCTTCATTTACACCCGCAGCTTCACATTCTGAGCTAGACAGAGATCCTTGAGAATTCCCAGAGCCATTCAAAATGCCATCAAGTTGATCATTTGTAACAGCATCTGCCCAAGCAACCAAAATATGAGACCATATCTGAAACCATGATACATTCATCCATTCATATATATATATATATACACACACAAACATATATATAGATATATATACACACACACAAACATATATATATATATATACTACATAAATATATGAGTGTGTCTTCCAAAAGGTCCATTATTTACCTTTACTCTCCTCAGGAGATGCTATACTATTGTTATCCATGGTCCCAACCTTGCCACCAGAGTTAAGTTCTCCATTCTTATCAATCACACGAGTCCCTTTTTCCACACCTCCAGCAACAGCCACAGCATTTATCTCGCGACCAAAAGACCCTCCGTTAGAACTATAACCTTCCTTGGCAGCCTCATTCCTGGAATTATAACCTTCTTTGGCAACCTCATTCCTAGAATTATAACCTTCCTTGGAAGCCTCAGTCCTGTTCTGCCCTTGCCTAAACCCCGAACCGAACTTCCTAAACTCCTTGGAGCCAGTCTTTGCTGGATCCACAAACCTCTGCTGCCTCCTCCAGGCTACCTGCTGCAGTGCATATACAACCTCAGACACAGAAAAGTACTGCTGCATAAGCAGCACCTGGGTCCAATTACACCTCCTCTGCTGAATTGCCCCAACAACCATATCATACTCCCCAGGCTCACCAACAACACGCAAATGGTGGCACAAGGAGTCTATAATGGCATTCGCAGCGGCGAATTCACTGCGAAGCCAACCGATAAAACCATCCCTCTCATCAACAAACCACTGCTGATGGCGATACTGGATCTCACTGCCGCCACTGGCAGCACCACCGCCAGCCGGAAACTGCAGTTTTTCCGGCATGACCGCGTTTCCCGATGGCATTGCCATGAGAACTCGATGCCTACAATGCACTACACAGTACAGTCACATACAAAGCATACCCAGTGGAAAAAATGTGATTTTGTTTAGTGGGGTTTCAAATCCAGTGCAATTCAAGTGGATCCCACAAGATGGAATGCAAAATTGAGGGATTTTGAGGCTCAAAGGTGGAATATTGTTGATGAAGAAGACTTACACAGGAAGAATTGTGGGGTGTTTTTGATAGAGGAAGCGTGTGAGGGAATCTGGGAGAGATCTGAGAAACAAGTGTATGTGATGTAATGTTGTTGAGTTGAAAAGAAGGAAGAAGGTTGGTGTTGTTGAAGAAGGAAGATCTAGGGTTGGGTTAAGCTTATGTGCCAATGTTAAAGGAAAGATTATGAATTTTCATGGCTTATTCACCACGCATCCACCGTATAAATTCAATTAAATTAAATGCAATGTGCCTAATTTGTTGTTTTTTAATTATTATTTTATTAAGGTGTTGATTTAAGATTTTAGGAATATAGTTGTTTTATACATTTATTTTGTATGAAGTATAATATAACCATAAATAGAGACATTTTCTTCAGTGTAACCAGAATAAAGTTTGTTTTCTCTTAGTTGACTCAAAAAAAAAAAAAAAAAATAGATATCATTGGGATCTGTATTGGCATACAAATATTAAGAGCAAATTATACTAAAATTCTTTATTGTAAATATGAATTTTGAGTTTGACTTTTTGTTTATTTACTTATAAGTGATATAAAAGTATAAATATAATATACAATTAATATATTAATATATAATGGGAGCATATAATGTGAATATACTTGTGTATTTGAGACAATAACCGTCATATTAATTAATATTAAAATATATTTAATATATAAAGGGAATGTCTTTAGTGCCACTATACTTATTGACATGAGAATAATAATAACTATGACATTAATCAAAATTAAAAATATAATAAAGAGATAAAATTAAAATACATAAAAACACTAAATTAAAATTTACATTCATTAAATAATGAATGGAAAAGGGACAGAAAAAAAAAAAAAGATAGTGAATAAGAGAGTATGGTGTTGGTTTCTGAGTCATTTTGGATGACTTTTGATTAAAAAAGAAAAAAGAAAATTGTCACTAAGAATGAGGAGAAAATCACCTCAATGGAACAGTAACTTGTATTGTATCGAATTCGATTGTATTATTAAGATAATAAATGTATTAAAGTCATTTTTATATTTACAATTGATTATGGATTTGTTTAATCATAATAATAAATTTATTAATAAAAAATTAAATATTTTCTTAATCATTTTTACTCTTTTTCGACTCACTTTAACAACTTCATTTCTTTTATTTGTTTTTTGCTTTATTTTCTGCACACTATTCAAATCAGGCATACAATATTGATTCAACGCAAAAATAAATATTTAAAAGATAAATGAAAATAATCATGTTTTTGAAAATGTGTTTTCTAATAAATTTTTACAGATTTGATTGATAGGTGGAGTTAATCTAAATTCTTACAGATTTGATTGTTAGGTGAAGTTAATCTAAATTCTTAAAGGATTTTAATTTTAAGAATTTAATCCAATAATTACTATTAAGTGTTCGCATTATTTTCATATGAACAAATATACTCATTATAAATAGATTTTAAACTCTTGGAATGGACGCTTTGTTTAAATTATACATTTTTACATTTTAAATTTCTATTTTTATGACCCATATATGTATTTCAATTTTTAGGTAATATATCACATATAATTATACTAAAATTAAGAAATATAATTAATTGTATTTTTAATTAATAAACCATTAAAAAACAAAATTTATTGAAACACTTTATATTTTCAAGTAATAATAGTAAGGAAAATTCTAAATGAAATGTATACATTTTTAAAATATTAAATAAAAACTAGTGAAAAGACATTGTTTTCACTTTTTTTTTTTACAATAAAAAATCATAAAATTATTAAATTATTGCTGTTTTTATTATTATAATTATAAAATTAAATATAAATAATTTTTATAATTTTATTGTAAATATTTTTTATTGATTTTTATAGATAAAATAACTAAGTTTAAAAAGCGGTATAATAATCTATATCACTGTATTAAAAGAACTTTTCCTTTTTGATGTACACAATATTTTTCAATTTTATTCTTCAAATAATATTTTTAAAATTAAAATATTTATTTTATTATTTTTACTCTTCAAATTATGATTAATTTAAATTTAACTATTTTTTTAAACTAAAATAAATATCATATTGGTATAATTATTCGTATAGTACCTAGTTTGGGGCTAAGGTGTCAAATAGGTACCTGGTTTAAAAAAAGTGTCAATTACATCACAACTTTTAAAAAAGTGCTTCAATTAGGTTCCTTTCAGAGTTGACTAACGCCGTTAGTCAACGTGCCACCTGTCAGTCTCTAGTTTTTTTTATTTTTTTAAATTATTTTAAAATTTTTAAATTTTTTTAAATTTTTTGAAAAAAAAAATAAAAATGCCACATGCCAAGTCCCTGTGCGTGACACGTGGCATTGTCAGTGCCACGTGACATTGCAATGCCACGTGTCAGTGTCACTATCAGATGTCATTGTGTTGATTTTGATTTAGTCTCCATATATGTATTTTTGTTTCAATTTAGTACCTAAGTATGTGTATCTATTCAATTTTGTCCCAATTTTTTTTAATAATTAAATGTTATTTATTATGTGTATCTCCATAAATGTTATTTTCAATTTAGTACCAAATTTATTATTTATATAAATGTTATACTAATATTTTTTATTAAAAACGACTTTTTAACATATTACTTTATTAATTACTTTTTTATTAAGTACTCATGTTTTGTTAATTTTTTTTTTAAA
>Ga0099822_1006075_pt1 | contig 15742 bp, 3 predicted proteins | sample CowpeawhiteBW_FD_76839 | JGI IMG/M metagenome (GOLD analysis project Ga0099822, IMG submission 76839) | Root nodule microbial communities of legume samples collected from California USA - Cow pea white BW | ecosystem: Host-associated > Plants > Roots > Nodule | place: USA: California | collected...
AAAAATAAATATTTATTTTAAATTTATATATATATATATTAAAAAATAAAAAATTATATTTTTTTTTTTTTATAATATATATATATATATATATATATATATATATATATATATATATATATATATATATGCATTTTTAGTCTTAAATTTTAACAGTTGTTCCATACAAAATGTTCAACAGAGCATAAGAGAAAACATGGTCCTGAAGCAAAAGATGTCAATATGGAAGTAGTAAATCTAAACCAGCAAACAACAGTCTCCAAAGATCTCTGAGTTAGGTGGGAAGGATAATTCGGTTTTAAGAATTTAGATTTAACTTTTAGATTACTTTTCAATTTCATTAACGAAAAAATTGTACATGGCACAGTTCATAGCTATTTGCTTCCTTGTAACGGAGGATGAAGATTCGTTTATGTTTTATACACAACATTCTTTTTTCTTTTTGAACTGTTATTAATTCTCATTCTAGATAAATAAATCTTTAGACATATTTTTAGGCATGCCTTTTATTACACAGTAAACAACTCACATCCACTAAGAACAAAACTGAAGAACTCTCTTTATGAAATAAACAGAAAAATTGAAAAATAAATAAAATCAATTCTTTTTACTTTCTCTTAAACCCAAAGAATTTATTCATATATTAAATTAAAAAGTAATAATCAAAATCAAATAGAACAAAATCACTTATTATATATTGTTGTATATTTAAAGTTATTTTTACTGGGATCTAGAGCGTGAATTTTAAGACAAGTGACAAATTCAAGTGGTGGTTAGAGTAGTCTTGATGGAGAATATCCACTTGCAATATACTTTATGATGTCTAAGTCGGTAAGAGAGTTTTAAGATCTATAAATATATAAGAGTAGAATAGTGAGTATAAATCAGATTATACTCCCTAAGAAAATATCATATGTATTTATAGGTTTCTAGGCTCATGAAATGTTATAAAATTTGAGAATATTAGATAATATCAACAAATAATAAAATCTTAATGTATGTGTCATAAAATAACAATAACAAAAATATACCACTTAGCTATATTAACCATATATTTTTGTTGATATATGGTATAAAAGGAAATTTATGACATCAATATATCATATAATTAAACTATTGAGATTTCACCATATATCATGTTAATATACGGTAATATAACCAACAAATATACATGTTAATATTATTTAACCACCTTAGGCCAATAATGTTGAATGAGCCTTGTTGGGCCATGTTCTTTAGTGTATTTGTTGGGTTGGGTAAGTATACAAACCCCCCAGCTCGGGAGTTTGATTGGCAGGTGGAACGAACTCGTTGCGATTATAATGGGCCCTTTGGCTGAGTTGTAGTCGACTTTGTGCTTGCAGGTGGATTGAGTTGTTGTGACTGTAGGTGACCTTTTGGCCCGAGCTGTAGTCGGTTTTATGCTTGTAGGTGGATTGAGTTGTTGCGACTGTAGGTGATTGTCTTTGATTGTGATGTAGTCGGTTTATTGATGCAAGTGTCGTCTTAGGCATTTTGAACTGCCATTTTAGGTAGCTTTTTGTGCTCTTGTTTAAGTAGACTTTGTATGTGCTACCGTGTTAGGCATGTTTTGCATGTGCTGTCGTCTTAGGAAGACTTTGTATGTTATGTCGTCTTAGGCAGGTTTTATATGTGTTGTCATCTTAGGTAGGTTTTACATGTGTTGTCATCTTAGATAGGCTTTATATGTGCCCAAAACTTGTTACAATATTGACAACTGTACCAAATCGTATAAGTAATAAAGTGGATAAGTCCAGATATCATTTTCCCAAGAGACTTGTGTAACACTCAACAACTCTTGCAATTTACACTTAATTGGACAACAAAGTTCACAAAAATACAAAGAAACTATTTTTGTATTTTTATGAAAAGTTGTTGTGCAACATAAATTTAACATAGAATATTTACAATTTTCAAGATTAGATTTCATTCACTTCATTCTCATGCATTCTTAGATATCTCAATTCCAATTTGATGTCAAAATCAACTCACAAATATACCCAAATCTATTCCAAGTGACATTGAATGTATGATAACTATCAAGGTCCAATCCCTTGAATCCTCAACAAGCAATCATGCATCAAGTTTAAGAGTTTTAAGATTACTAATGAATCAAGCCATAGGTGATTAAGTCATAATAAGCATTAAGCATAGAAATCAAATACTAACAATGAATTGGAAAAAATATATGTATTAACATCTCAAAATACACAAGAAATCATATTATTACATTTAATACCAACAAATAGGTTTAACTCTCAATGGTGGAGAACATGTTTACAAGATTGAAGAATAAGGAAGAAATTGAAACCATAGGATCTCTCCCAAGGTCCTTAGTAACTGCTCCATGACCTTATCTTTCCTAACGAGAGTTTTCCTCATACCCTTACTACAAACTTTCCAATAGAAATCCTAAAAATGATTTTACATTCTTAGCCATGACATTAACACTCCGCTAGAGAATATCATTCGTACTTTATCCTCTCTCACTTGAGTTTCTCGTTGTACCTTGTTATAGAGTCAATCATTTATTGATCTATTAGCCTTTTCAGGCATGAAAGATTTTGTGGTCATCTTGATTTAGACAAATTTATAAGTTATCATCATTGTGAACTTCATCAAAACTCCATCTCTGAGTTGGTATATTAGACTTTCTTTTAAGAATCGAGTTATTGTCTATTTGATGGAAAATGTCAAGTTCTGATGAGAGAGATTGAGAGAGGAGAAACACACCACATAAAGGAAGTTATTTTTAATTCAAGTTTATGTATTATTTTTATTGTGTTTGAGATAGTTTTCGAATGATTTTTCATCCAAACATATATGTTGCTCTTAATGCTTTTAAAATAGTTTTCAGATGACCTTTTAATTTGAGCTATGCATTGTTTTTTTAATCTGTTCCTCATGCTTAATAACATTGAGGTTAAATAATTTCATTGGTCCTCATTCTCGTATGAAAATCTCAAGTAGGTTTCATTCTTTTAATTTGTCTCAATTTGGTCCTTATTTTGGAAAGTTTGTTATAATTAGGTCCTTTTTGTTAATAATAACAATGTTTCAGCTTGTTTGTTTCTTTTTTAATTTTTTTTATAATTAAAAAAATGTTATGTGTCAAATTCACATTGTGCCACGTGGCAGAGACAATATGATGTGGTCATGGCAGTGCCACGTGTCATTGTTTAATGTGAAAATTCTCAATTTAGTCCATATATTTGTTATTTTGTCATAATTTAGTCCTAATTTTTTTTAAAATTGCATCAATTTCATCCCTATTCAAATATTTATATATAAATAATTTCTAGACAAATGTTAGAGTTGATTTAAAAATAAAAACTTCATAAATTGAAATGTAAAATTTTAATTAAATATATTTATTCTAAATTTTTATAAAATTGTTTTAAAATTTTATATTTGAATTTATAAAATTGTTATTTTTAAAGTAACTCTAACATTTATCTATATTATATATATATATATATATATATATATATATATATATATATATATATATATATATTTTTTTTTTTAAAACAAAATTTAAATAAAGTTCAATGTAAAATATAAATTTAAATAAACTTAATTTCATTAAAAATATCAATTATAATAAAAATATCATTGTAAAATTTATATAAAAAATAAATTTGGCCTCAATTTGGATAGAGATGAAATTGCTTCAATTTTAAAAAATTGTAACCAAATTGATGCAAAATAACAAATACAGATACTACATTGCAAATTTTCACGTTCAATAATGACACATGACACTGCTACATCACACAACCTCTGCCATGTGGCACAATGTTAATTTGACACGTGATAATTTTTTTTAAATTATTAAAAAATTTAAAAAATTAAAAAAACTAGAAGTTGACACGTGACACATAATTCATTACTTGTTATTATATTATTAACGGAAATCACCTAATTAAAATAAAATTTTCAAAATAAGAACCAAATTAAAATAAATAAAAGTAATGAAATCTATTTAAAATTTCTCAATAAAAATGGGATCGATAGAATTATTTAACCTAACATTGACACTCTTATTAATATTTATTATCCCATCGAGACCCAAAGTATTTGGTTTTTTATTCATTAAGAAATCTGATCAATAGAATTAAGATACACTAACGTCAACAATGTGGTGATTTTTTTTTTTCAAAATAGCACGGTTTCCCTTTTTATTTTCTCACATAGCATGCTCTACCTAATATTTATAGCAATAGCACAATTTTGAAATTGGTTTAGAGGTTGGTTTCTGGAGAATCGAATTCTAACCTTCATTTATGTTGAACATGACTTGAAAACCAGTCACAATTCAATTTCTGGAAAACCGAATTCTGAATTGGATTTTTTTTATTTTTAATTTTCGTTTTTATATTAAAAGAATTTTTTTATTTTTTTATTTTTAATTAAAAAGGAAGGAAAAATATTCTAAAATGTAATAACTGATTTAATATTTTGAAATAATTAAATATTTTAAAATATATACATTTATATTTTTAAATAAATTAAGTTTTTTATTATTTCACATGTAATATATACATAAATTAAAAATTATATTTTAAAAATAAAGGAATAAATAATCGATCAAAAATTATTTGTGAAAAGGAAAAAAATATTTAATTGTACAATAATTTAAACTAAAATAATTATTTAAAAAACAGTTAATTATTTAAAACTTCACACGTCAAATTTTAATATCAAATATTAACTACAAATCATCCATGCCTAATTTATAAACTCTCAACAACAACAAAATGATAATCAAATCAATTTATTTTACAATATAATTTTGCAATCAAATATTTTTTTCCTTCACCAACAACTATTCAATCAATTATTTATTACTTTTGAACATGTAATTTTTAATAATCTATACATTACATTTCAAATAATAATAAACTTAATTTATTTTGAAATATAATTATACATTTTTCAATATTTAATTATTTCAAAGAATTACATATGTAACATCCCAAAAACTGGATAACCTCAAATTAATAAAAAGTCACATACATGAATGTTCAGAGACTATAGAGTTTGGAGTATAAAGGTACACCGAACACCAAACATACCCATTTTACATAAAAAAAATGCCCCACATGGCCCAAAACAAAGTACACAGGTGAAAAATAGTAGTTCTAGGTCTTCTACAAACAAGACCATCATAAGTAATAAAACTCCTTCCGATGGTCTCCACAGTGGGCCCAATACCCGACCATAACCATCAAGCTGCAACATCCCTACTATCATTGCTACTGCCAGGGGTTCTCACATCTGCTCACATCAATAAAATTGATGATCATCGCAAAGGAGGAAAACCACACACAACCATACAAACAAGCGAAAGGTAAGCTAGAGCACAAGATTTTTACATCATAACACACAATCCAATCACATAGTCAAGCATAAATAATGAAAAACCACACAGGAGATACCAAACCATTTAAAACTCCAATACTAGACAATCCGGATACGCATAATGAGGCACCACCACAAAATAGTGGAATTATGTCCTAGTAGTGAGGCGTCACCACGAGGCCTTCGTGGAATTACACCCTTACAAGAGGCACCACCACATGGCCTTTGTGGAATTACATCCTAGCTGTGAGGCACCACCACGTTATCCTCGTGGAATTATGTCCTGTTGTTGAGGCACCACCATGAACTCTCACCTCGAGGTTCGTGGAATTAAGTCCAATAGATGAGGCACCACCATGGATTTCCCCTAGGAGGGCCCATAGAATTACGTCCATTAAGTGGGGCACCACCATAAGCTTTCCCTACAAGAGCCATGGAATTACGTCCTACTCACACTTTGTACGTGTTTCACCAACCAATCAGAAAGTTCCCATAATACCAACATCATGCATAAACAACAATTCATACATCTCATGCTTCCCAATTCATACAGTAAGCAACCATATCAATGGGCCATTCACATCGTAGTACAAAACCTGTCCCAGCCTCGCTCAGGCTAGAAGACCTTGCTCAAGCGAGAGATCCTCTCGCCTAGGCGAGGAGGGGCTCGCCTAGGCGAGAGCTCGAGCCTTTGAACAACGGCCCCTACGGATTCTCGCTTAGGTGAGTACCTTCTCGCCTAGGCGAGATCACGCTTCACTCAAAAAAGAAATCCAGTCGTCTAGGTGACAGTTTGCACATAAAAGCTTGGGCGAGCCTCTGTTAGTCTCGCCTGGGCGAGACATGCTCACTTGGGCGAGAAAAATAGTGCCCACCACTGTTCACTCGCGGAAACACAGAACGCGACACCAAAAGAAATCATGCTTTCAACAATATCACACAATCAACCACGAGCATACATCACACATATGATTCAGACCCATAAGCATACAAAGATTACAGATAACTACAAACTCAAGCTTCCCTTACCTGGAAAGGGTTTAACAGAGGATTCTAACACCACAGTAGTGAGTACATCAGCTCCAAGAACAATTTAAGGAGTTGGAAAACAGTGGAACCATTTAAAATAGGCTACCAAGGTGAACCCTAGTTAGACTCAAGACTATAAAGCTGAAAACAAAGAAGACACAGGGGAAAAATTACTTACATGAGCAGAAACAATGGAGTTGCGTGAGCTCGAAGAGGGAAATGTTCAAACCCTAGTAGAGCTTCTGTTAGAAGGAAAAAGTATTTGAGAAAGGGAACGTTTGCAAATGAGTGCAGAATGGGAAACCCTGACTGCTTTAGGGGCCTTGGCACCCTATGGGCCAGCCTTTAGACCCATCTGCTTAGGATAAGTTCTTAAAATAAGACAAGAAAATAACAGGTCTTACAACATCAATCACAAATAACAATTACTAAATTAATTTATTATAATTCTTACAATTATTTTTTTTCCCTTTCTTTAAGAATAAAACTAAATAAATAAAAAATAAATTTTATATTTCTCTTCAATTTTTAAAAAATAAAAATTTAAAAAAATATATTTAACTCAGTTTCCAGAAATGAAATTGTAACTCGTTTGGGATAATTTAAGAAAAAGAACAAGGTGCGGATTTAGTTTTCAAGAAACCGAATTCTGACGTATTTTTAAAAGTATTTTTAAAAGTGTGCTAGATTACTGAATAAAATATATGTACTTTGGTTGATTATCTTTTATATCCGTACTATTACAGAAGAAAAATTCACAATGTGGCCCACACTCTTCACCCTTAAATAGTTAGAAGTATTTTAGACATTTTTCGTTGTAGATTAACATCTCAAAACAACACAAAAAAGACCGAAGAACTCTGCTTATGAAATATAAAAACTGAAAAATAAATAAAATCCATTCTTTATACTTCTCTTTGAAAGATTTTATTCATCTATTAAATTTAAAATTAATAATAAAAACAAAATAGAATAAAATCAATTATGATATATTGTTGTATATTTAGAGTTAATTAATAATTTACAAGTATATTTGAATATATTTAATTTTTTAAAAAATAAAATGTTTTACACTATTATAATATTGAGAAAAGTCACAAATTGTAGTTACTCGTGATAAAAATTAAATATAACTCTTTTCTCTTTTATATTAAAATTTTATTTTTTATATCAGGGGAGATGAAGAGGTAGGGAATGGAAAACCATGTGTTGGATATGGGATAGAATGAGAATATAATATCTAAATTTTCCTTAACTGTATATATTTTTTATGCTAGGTATAGAACATTAGTTGAGAGAATTAAAATAAATCATTTTATTGCTTTTTAATAATATTTATGAAAAGATAAAGAGAAGACAAATAAATAAAATTATTTATAAAAACCAAATATTGAATATAGAGCGAAATTAGTCATTTTTTCAAAATAATCCCTATAAATCTACCCATTACTCTCCCTGCCACACTTTGTCTTTTAAAATGTTCACTATAAATAATCACAAATCACTTAAATTAGATACACACGATCCTCACAAATCATCTCTGATCAATTTTCACAAAGCTCACCAATAATATATACATGACTTGTACAAAATTGTAAATGTTGTGAACAATTAAAATTTGGATCACTCACATATTTAGTCTTATACTCAATATATTTAATTTTTAACACAAGAGGTATGTTAAAATTTTCACATCAACTACAAATAATTACAAATCAAAATAAATTGTGAAGATAAATTATAGTTCAATTCACTTTTTAGTGTTTGATTCTTTTAGTTGTTTGTAAATTAATTCTTTGTTTGAGTTCTCATAGTTGATTCTCGGAAAGACTTAAGTCTTTTTTAACTTTTTCTATAAACAGTTATACTTTAAAAATAAAATAAAAATATTTTTTTTAAATTTATAATAAATTTAAATTTAAATTATATAAAATATGAATTGTTAATTTTTTAAAATTAAATTAATATTAAATATAAATTGTGACGCGCAACCGGTCATATTTTTTCATGTCTTTTATGTGAGTTGTTTTCATTATATATAGTTTTACACCACATTGAAGATCATTTTAATTTTTTTTAGCAATAAATTTATTTTATCTTATAAATAATATTAATAACTCTTTTAGTAATTTATAATATTTTTGAAATGTTATTAAAAGAAAAAAGAAAATGATATGTTAACAACCAAAATTTAACTACTTATTTTACAATCTGACTTGACATTTCATATTTGATTTTTAATTTGTTTCTAAAAAATCACGATGGCAGCAACTAGGTTAAATAATTCGCAACTTGTATTTCATCCGTATACTGACAGCACCATTACATTTTCTCTCTCCCACAAAACCCTCTCGCTGCAATGAAAACCAAGAAGTTTCAGCTTCGTTTCTCGCTAGCCGACAACGTGACGTGTCAGAGGCGTTGGATCCGACAGTTCGATTGATGTATCTGACCAACTAAGGAGACTTAGACAAAATTGAGGAACTGTTGGACGCGAGAGCGACGTCAATTTCACCGACATTGACCGCCGCACCGCACTCCACATCGCCGCCTGCTAGGAACACACCGACGTTGTTAACTTGTTGCTACGATGAAGCGCTGAAGTTGATCCGCCAGACTGCTGGGGCAGCATCGTAATTTCACTTCCCGTCCTCTTTCATTATTCGTCTTGTACGTTGTCACTGATTTTTGGATTGGATTGCTTAACGGCCTCTCGCTGATCCAATGTACTATAAAAACCAAGACGTCGTGAAGATTTTGGATAAACATAGTACAAAACCTTTGGTTAGTCTCTTGTTTTCCTTTTCTTCTTTATATTAGATGTAAAATTGTTTGTTATTCGTCTCGAGTTTAGTTAACAGGTGCTTTTACAGGCAATATTATCTTCGGATAGACTTTTAGGAATTTTATTATAAAAGTGAAACACAATTAACATGCATAGCCGATTGGTGATTGGATAACAATGTAAAAGTTTAAACTGCTCAGCATGGATTTGGACACTTCAATGTTACATTTATGTGAAATTCAAATCTTTAATTAAAAAAGCAAGAATTCACAAATCTTTAATTAAAAAAACAAGAACATAGTTAGAGAATTTAAATAGTAAAATGTGGATATTTGAATACATTTCATTCGTTCCTTTGTTGGTTGCTTGTTTATTATTTCCCAATTTCTTTTCAATCCTAAAAGTGTGTCCTACTTTTGTATATAATTTTATATGTTTTCTATTTAACCCTTATATTTTTTCTTGCAACTATTATTGCTGCATTCATGGTTAATCTATTACCCATATGTTTTCTTGCTGCATTCATGGTTAATCTACTACCCAAACATAAAATTTGCTTATTTATATTATCTATTGTTTCCATTTTGTGATTCAACTTTTATAGTTTGACAGCCTGATGAAATGTTTGCCTTTTTTTTTCTCCTCTCCCCCACAAGCATATACTAGTTTCCATTCTCTTCTTTCCCTCCAACTATACTCCCTTGAAGTGTTGTTTTCATGCTTAAAGTTCGGGTGAACAACCCTTTTAGTTGCATTTGTGTTTTTGTTTTTGTTGATAATGAGCCAAAGAAGCAAGAATTGTGGAGGCATGAAGTAGAGGATGTTTTTGTTTGTGGGGTTGGTGATATTGAAATGGGTTGGTGGTATTCACTCTTCACATAAGCTTGCTTACTTTGACATTAATCTAGTAGATTAAATTAATGGAAAAAATCATTTTAGTCTCCTTTCATGGAATGGAAACTTTTCTTCGTTTTTAATGTGATTCACAATTTGAAAACTAGAAATAATTAACTAGTTACAAACATAAGTTTTAACGATAATTATTTATTGATTTTGTTGTTTAGTTATTGACACACTCCTTAAGTGAAAGTAGATACTGACCATCCCAATGATCAATGAGAAAAAAAAATATGATCAATTCTCCTTAGTTGACATCATTGCATGTTATAGAGTAATTATATGTGATCCTATTTGTTTGAGAGCAAAATGGAAAGGTCTTACGGTGTTAATTAACATGTTATATCATAAAGAAAATGTAACTTAACAAACCTAACAAATGTTCTTGGAGGTTTCCTTTTGAAAGATATTCATAAATAAGTGCTTTAGCATCACCTTCATCACAATACCCGACAAGAGAAACCACATTTCTATGATGAACAAGTGTTGCAAATTCAAGAAAAGAAGAAAAAAAATAGGACTATTTAATCAATTGTTCCATCTAACCTTTGACTTAAACTCTTTATAACCTTGATTTGATGACAAAGAGAGTTTCTTTACAGCAACTCGTTCACCACTTTGCAAAGTGCCAAGGTAAACTTCACCAAATCCACCTTTTCCAATGATTGTTTTGAAACCATCTAACATCTGACTTAAACTCCTTATACTTTTTGATTTTTTGTGCTTTGTTTTATGATAGCATATATTAGGCATTGTTTATGGTATGATGGAGTTTTTGTTTTGTTCATGGTTGTCCAATATGTGGTGGAACATGGGTTCATGCTATATAGTTGGCTTCATGTCAAAATTCATGAGTTTCTCATTTGGTCAAGGAAAAAGGAGATGTTTAGAGTGATGAACTCAACAACTAGTGACCAAGCAACCGAGTGTTAAAATAGATGTCTAGCGTTGTTCTAGATAATACAATTTAGCTTCCTCACCAACCTTCAATATCTCCCTCATAATATTGTTTTCGTTTATCATATTTAGTTGAGTTTCTTTAGCATATTTTAGCCATCATGAAGAAACTGATCTTAATTCTGTTGTGGACAAAAGAAGAGGTACGAATACTTTTACATCTTAATCTTTCTTCAATACAGAATGGTAGAATTAGGAGTACATGAGCTATTCTAATTTGTGACATTCTTCTTCTTAATTTCTCTTTATAGATTGGTATGTAGAATTGAATTTATCATTTTCATTAAAATGACTAGATTTCTTTTTAGCAGAATGTAAGTAGTCTACTATCTTTTTTCCTTGGAAAGATATTATTAAATTCATTCACGAAGGGGAGTTCAATAACAAAGCTATAAACAAGACTAGTTATTCAAGTTTTGAATTATAAGAACATTACTTTTAGCGTAATGTGGTTTTTATTTGCATCATGCTTGAATATAACTTGTATATATTGTTTTCTTTTGAATAGGCCCTTGGTCATTCGAGTAATTCAAGTTCAAGTTCCCAGGGCCTAATGTGAAAGAAGAAAATTCGTTTTTAGTACCAGATAGGATTCTGCCGCAACAAAGTTTTTATATTTAGAACATTATGTATTTTTTTTTTCAACATGATGTATTTTCTACTTTTATATTTACATTTTAATCGTCAATACTTTATCAAATCATCAATAAAATTATTTTGGTAATTTTTTGTGTACTTTATGAATTTATATATTTTATTTATCTTTTATTATAAAAATAGTTTCATTAAATTAATAAATTATAAATGCAGATGGGTAATTATAAATAAAGGAGGTTTCAAACTCCCATAAAATAATAGACAAGATGATAGTCAATAATGAAAGAGGTTAAGTTAAAATCCTCTACAAAATAACATCCGCAATATAATTCGGATAGTAGGGGTAGTTCAAAATCTCTACAAATGACTTGTGGCGACTCTAACTGCAGATGTGATCACTAAAGACCAAATAAGTGCTTATCTATGTTACCTGATTTTCACATTGTAAAGCCTTGTTAAGAAACATATTCGGGACATTCTAATGTATTGAATCATACATACAAATTTTACTCTTATGTCTTTTACGAGTAACTTCTATATACGAAAGGATGACAGAATATAATATAATAAAATTAGAATATTATAGAATAATACAAATCAAGCGTTTGATGCATGTGATAACAAACTAAATAATTTTAGGATATAACATTAATTATATTTAAATTACAAATTATTATTCAAATTACATAATGTTATAAAAATTGACTTAGTTTGAGTTTTTTATAAATTATGAAAACAAACAAAAGAATTTAACTAAATTATACAATTTTAAATTTTATTTATATAACTATAAAAAATATTAAAAAAATATATAAATAATTAGTATTCAATTCAATATTCTAATATATGTGAATCTATGTGACACAATAAGTATAAATATAAATACATATAAATACATATAAGTATAACTATATTTCAATAATTAGGAAAAAAATATTTTAAGTACCATCATAATGGGTGGATATTTTATATAAAGAATACACAACATGGAGAGAAAATTATCGTATGCATAGGTTGTTACAAACCTAACTCAGTTCCTTTTGGGATAAGAAATACACTACAGTGGCATGATAGGATACATGACAAAGTAACATTAACAATCAATGTTGACACATCAAACATCATATTACAATAGGATAGGATAATTATCATAATCCTTTGCACCAAACAGAACCTAAAAGCTACCAATTCATATGAATGTTACTAATGACTTCAGTTTACTACATGAAAAATGTAAGTATAACATGTTATAAACCAACTATCTTGTGTTGCTATATGTTTGGTGAAAGCAAATGGATTGTTCCATGGATCTCAACACATCCCTTTAAAAGAAAGGAATTTGGGCTTGAAGCATGGAAATGCATCATCCCAATCCTGTCTTATGCTAAAATCAACTTACATGTGGCAAGATTGATATCCTGAACAAAACATAAAATATTATAAATTTATTTAGAAAAATTGATTCTGGTTTCAACAAGGAAGACATACAATATGAAATAACTAGATAAAATAAGATGTTGTATGATAATTCACATCCTTGTAAGCTACTGTTTCTATTTTATGTTTTCTTCTTGGTCAAATTCTGCATGCTTCATGCTCTAAGCAGTCAGTTTTGAGATCACCACACTTTGCATTCCACATCTTTGTCTATAGCCAATGAGGGATAAACTCTATTGGTTATACAAATGCTCCCTTTTCCCCAAAAATCTCAATAATGGAACAATCAATATGCATAATATGAACCTATATGTATCAAACTAGCAAGCACAAGATAAAACAAAAAGGGTAATCTTTATCATTAGCAATAAACATACCAAAGTTCTTAGTGAAATAGTTTTTTGCTTGGAGTCTATGTCAAAGATGGTTCCATATTATGATTTTTATCAAGATTCTGCTAATGAAGATTTGTGAAGTGTACACAACTCTCAAAATCTCAAGTCTCAATCATAAATCACCAGTGCAATTTCCAATCCTAGTAGTAAAGTAGTAATATTATATGTAACTTTAAGTGTAATTTTTTGGGTTTTGACTAGTCATATTTTACTTTGGTTGTTATTTTCGAATTTTGCCTTGGTTCTCATGTTTATTTTATCATTTGAAAGTTGTCTAGATGGTTAGTTAGCAGTTCTAGAAACTAGGTTTGTACAATTTTAAGGTTTTAGCTATTTTAGTCACTAGTTTTAGGTCTTAATTAGTCATATTATGAGTTTTTGGTACTTTATGTAATGTGAGTTGTTTCTTTGCTATATTTTACCCTTTTAAACTTGTTAGGGCAGTTTCTCTACATATTGTTATGGTAGTTTAATGCAGTTTTCAGTTATACCACTTTTAGCCCATTCTACTTACTAGTTTTGACAACTTTGACCTCTGTTGGTTGTCAGGTTCATAACTTTCTCCACAATAATCCAATTGAGTTGATTCTTTTGGCATTGGATTCTTGATTCAATTATCTTTAATTTTAATGTAAAAACATATTTTTTGGATTTCTGTGGTAGGTGCAGTTTATACTTAAAAAGTGGAAAACAGTTTGGGGTTTTGCTATAAAATAGTGCATTTTTAGGTGTTTAAAAATCAGATTTTGCATGCTTTTTTCTTTTAGTTAAGTGGCTTAAGTATTAATAGTCTTTTACCATTTGGGACTTGCTTAGATAGTGAATATTAGGTATAAATAGCTTAAGTTTTCATTTTGAGTCTTTGTAGTATAGTAGTAGAATTAGTTGATGTCTCTAGTGCATTTTTTTTGTGTGTGCATACTTCAAATTTTCTTTCTTTAATGGTTCATGACTTTTAGCTCAAATATGTTCTTCCATATATCATTTACAATGTGTTGAAGTAGTTGCACGATAGTTACATTTGCTAGTTGGTATAGTTTTACATTTTAGCCTGTTTTAGCCTATTTTAGTTGAAGTTTTGTGTTTTGCAAATCAAATGTACGTTATAACCAAGACTAAAGGAGTGCTAAAAGACTAAGGAGTGCTAAAAAACAAGCAAATAGCTTGAATTATAGTTTTTTGCTTTTGTAAATGAGTTGAAAGAAAATTTGATGAATTATCACACAAGGATTGATTGAACTAAATATAATAAGAATATAATGTTTTTTATTCTATTGAAAATGGATATCTAACTAAATTTAAGGTTTTTATAGACCTTGGTAAGAAGATTTCCTACAAGATTGAAGCTCAAAGAGCCACACATTACCTGAAATTCATTCTTGGGAACTAGTTCTGCATGTCTCTGTGAATCTTGTTCATGAAATAATGTACATTAACATGAAGATAGAGACATAAACTATGTTGAGTAACATTTGATCACTATTAAAGCTAATTAAAAGGTTTTAGAGCTACTACAAACATTCAAACTTGCACTTACTTCATCAAAACTTAGATTCAATAATTTCAAAAGTCGAGGAAGGCTTATTTCAATGTTGAACTAGTTAACAGATAAAACACCCTTCAAATCAAAGAGAAAATAATAATGGTTTTACCTGATTCAGTGCGAAAGTGAAATAACCAAATAACCGGTGACGCATCCCATGCTTTCTCGTAGCTAAATACTGTAAGATCCGGGAAAATTAAATAGTTATTTAATTAATTATTTAATTAGGACGGATAATGAGAATATTTAAAGTAATAAATGCGAGGAGCTATGACGTGGAAAGGTACTAGCTCAAGTGGTTGAGAGTACTTTAATTGGGTGTGAAGACTTGGGTTCGAGTCCTATGTGTGCCATTTGGATGTTATTTAAATTGTGTGTTTTTGTGTGTTTTATATTGAATGCGTGTTGTCATGGTAAATTCTTAAAATTGTAGGAATTATCATGAAACATGTGTTGGTTGAGTGGTTTGGCCTTGATTTGGTATGTGCATGAGAGTGGGTTCAAACCTTGTTTAGAACTAAATTACTTTTCTTTTTGCCAAATTTTCTGGTGCATGAATGTGGAAGGGTTGGAAACCTAGCAGCCAAGAGGAGAGGCAACTTAAGGGCTGGAAAACAGAGGGTGATTAAACAAACTGGTTAACCTTGTATCATTTTTAATTAAAAATTCGTATAAGCCACTAAATGAGTAATTAAGGGAGAGAGATAGTGAGAGCAA
>Ga0099822_1006079_pt1 | contig 15735 bp, 10 predicted proteins | sample CowpeawhiteBW_FD_76839 | JGI IMG/M metagenome (GOLD analysis project Ga0099822, IMG submission 76839) | Root nodule microbial communities of legume samples collected from California USA - Cow pea white BW | ecosystem: Host-associated > Plants > Roots > Nodule | place: USA: California | collected...
AAAATTGTTATTAAAAAAAAAAATAAAAATTTGTTTTTAAATTATTTTTTTAAAAAAAAAAAAAAAAAAAAAAAAAAAAAAAACCTGTACTGTATTTTTATTAAAAAAAAAAATTATTAGAAGCCATTGTTTTATAGCAGTTAAATATATCGCTAGAAACATTTTCAAATTGCTATTAGTTATTCTTTTAACCGTTAGAATTGTTTTATATTTATTATTATTATAATCTTCATTCAATCTTGTGGTTCACTTCATTCGGTCTTTCTTCCTTTTCCGTTCTCACTTTGTAAATGTGTCGCGACGGAACAACGAACCAAAAATTAAATTTGGAAAAAACAGAGTTTAGAGTTGTCAACATAGTTTATTCAGAAAAATTACGGAAAAACAAAAAATATAAGACAAGGTCTGCATAAAAAAAAAGACAGATTTTGGGTTCGGGAGTCGGTTATGCACGGTGAAGGTATTAACACCCCCACAGTGTCCGTCCTAACATCATACCTTTAATTAAATGTGCAAAAAAGATGTAGTTTTCAAAATATTTAATTTTCTCCAAAAGCAACAACAAAAGGATGTACAACATAAAATAAAAAAGTTTTTTAGTTTTTTTTTTGGCCCGACAAAGATTAATTCTCGCTCTTAAGTATCTCCATTTATAATATAATGGAGAATCAGGGTTACGTATTTCTTTTTTAAAAAGCTATTTGAAAAAATATTTGAAAAATGATTTAATTTGTTGTAATAATTTTGAAAACTTTTTCATTCAAATTTTTAGTATTATTTTATTATTGGTGTCATGCAACGCGAGCGGCCGAACTGACAATGAAAATAAACTTTTTTTTTTAATCTTTGATTTTTTTTTATCTTTTTAATCTTTTATAATATTTTATATATTTCTAAAGTTATCTAAAAGTGGATGTGGATGTCACTGTGATGTGAGCAACCAGATAGATATTAAAAAATAAACAAAGAAAGCTATTTTTTTATTCTTAGATTTGTATATATTTTTTAGAAAAAAAAAATGAAAGTCTAAAATGGGTGTCATGCAACGCGAGCGGTCGAGCAGACATCAAAGAAATAGGAAATTTTTTTTATGATTTAAACAAAATAATGAAAATTAAAAAAAATAAATCAAAAGAAAAAGAAACTAACAATGACATACCTTCTGCCTTTTCTTTGTTCTTGCCTCCTTTTATAATATTTTTGTGTTTTGTTCAAGAGAGATAAAAATGAGATGTGGCTGTGTGGGTGGTAATGAGAGAGAAAGAGTATAGAGAATCTTCTTCTCTTTTTTTTTACCTCCTTCAATATGTTTTTTTTTTTGAAAGAGATATGAAAGAGGTGGTGTGTATGTGGGAGTGGTGATGGGAAAGAATTAGAGAAGTGTAGAGAATATCTATTTTTGGTTTCCATCTTTTCATATGATAGACAGAGTATTTATATACACATTGCAATATTAATGCAATCCTAGCTTTAATTGTAATGAACAATATAAATAAGGAATGTGTCATGATAGCATTACATCAAGGTAATCAAATCATAGCAACTCAGAGCACAAAATCAATCAAAATCAGTAATATTGATTCTAGTTATGTGAAGAGATATTGCTTTTAATTATTATAATCATATCACTAATTTCTCTATCAGAACAAAGGTGGTAGAAGATATGTTGAGTTGTTGGGCTCATGAAGAGGAGTGTGATAACAAAATAGGCCCTTTCTTTTTCTTCTTTTTTCCTTTTTTCTCTTTTTTTTATCTCTCTTTTTTTCTTTTTTTTTCCTAAAATTAAAGTTTGAAAAATCTTTGAAGAAAATTTTGTTTCACATTTTTTTTATTTTTTTTTGAAAATAAATTTATTCACCCAGACAAAATTGGGTGTTGATAGTTGCTCCTCTTTACTTAGATTTTACTAGATAATATGAAAATTTGACTTTTTCATATTATCGTAGTAAAAGATAAGTAAAGATAAAAACACTAATTTTGTTCGGGTTTCAAAGGAAGACAAATTTGAAGACAAACTTGACCATACCAAGTAGAGGGTCTCGATTTGACACACTAATTCTTTTTGTTTTTTTTTTTGAAAAAACCAAACTAGACCAATCCCGAGGAGGGGGTCTAGATCGAAAGGATCCCGCGACCATTACCATGTAAAGGGCCTCAATCCTAAAAACATATTCTTATTGTACTTTGACGTTTTGAAAAAGAGATTAGACCAATCTCGAGGAGATGGTCTATATCCAAAGGATTCGACGACCATTACCATGTAGAGGGTCTCGATTCGAGAAAAAAATCTTTTTGTAACCATGACTTTTTGAAAAAGAGATTAGACCAATCCCGAGGAGAGGGTCTATATCTAAAGATTTGGTGACCATTACCACGTAAAAGGTCCCAATCTAACAAAGAAATCAATGACCGTTGTCGTGCAGAGGCTCTTGATGTAAAGAGATCGATGACCATTGCCTCGCAGATGGCCTCGACGTGACATAAGAAATCAATGACCATTGCCGCGTAGAGCATCTTGATGTAAAGAGATCGATGACCATTGCCTCGCAGAGGGACTCGATGATGAGAAAAACCATCACCATTGCTTTGTAGAGGATCTCGATGTGACATAAGAAATCAATGACCATTGCCTTGCAGAGGGTCCTGATGTATAAAAGGAGAACCTGAATTTTGCTCTTGAAGTATGGATAAACACCGCATGAATGCCTAACATTTCCGAGATTTACACAAAAAAATATCATTGTTGAATTTTTTTTCAAATTTCTTTATTTTTTTTTTGAAAATGATTTTCAATGATTTTGTGGAGTATGATGGATGACATGATGTGATGATGCATGACATGTTATGATTTTCGTTTTGAAACTATATGATATGCTTACATGGATGCGTGGATGCAGGAAATGCCTTATGTATGAATTTTCGTTTTGCATATTTTTAAAAATAAATTCGAATTGATCCCCATTTTATTGTTATTTCAAATTCATGGAATCATTCTACTTTGATTTTTTTTACTTTTCCAAATCATTTCTTTGGTCTAATCAGTTTACTAACATACCTTTTTTTAATCATTTCTTTTGAAACACTATTTGAATGACACCCACAAAAGACTTGGATGAGGTGATGAAGATTGACTTAGGAGTTGCCCTAATTTGAATTGGTCTTGGGGTAGAAAATGTGTTTAGGCTTTCCTTAGTTATTGATGGTATGAAAGAAATGATGGGGGCTTCAAAAATTTGCCCCTTGTGTGAGAGCCTAGGATGGTCTTAGGGTACAAAAGTGTGTTTGGCTTTTCCCAATGAGGAGATTAAAAATGACGGGGTCTTCACAAGGTGCCCCTAATATGATCATAATCTTCAATGTAATAAATGCCCAAATTCAGATTGAATGATGCGAATATATGAGTTACAAACAAAGATCGATTATTTTAAAGGGTGTAAAGGTTTATGCTTAGAGCGAGGATATTGTAGGAGCAAAGATGGAGTTTCATGAAGAATGAATTGAAAGGGGACAACCCAAATTTAACTTAATTGTCTGATTGCCCATGCTAATTTTGAAGCTTTGGAAATATGCCACCCAAGAATAAACTGCCTCAGTGTTTAAAAGCAAATCTCTGAATACACTTTTTTAATCTTTTTTTATCTTCTTTTTTAGAACAAACCTGTTAGCAAATCGAAATTTTCCTCTAAATTAAAACCTTCGAAAGATAACAACCAATCTTTGATCTGTGTGGACTTTATTAGGCTTGTATCGTGACCAAGGCTAGGGGTATGGAAGTAAATGATAGTAAAGGCCCAAACAAGTGATGTGAGGGTTGTTTCAAACAAGGATCTTTGAATAATGTTTCATTCAAAATTTGTTTGACTTCTTCTTGTTCACCTTTTACTTCCCTTTTTTCTTTTATTTTCTTGATGTAACCATATCTTTTCTTTTTTTTTTTGATATTTTCGTATTGGTGAACTACAATTCGGATGAAAAAAACATTATGTCAACCCTTAGTGTGAGGGTGACCTTTGTTTAGGGTAATTTGAAAGAATTTTTGTTGGAAGGCTCAAAATGGGCAGCAAACGATAATTACTTTTGTTTTTTTTTTGGATAAAGAAACATGGTCACACATCCTTTCAAATCATGTTTATTTTTCTGAACAAAAACTTTAATTTAGAGGAAAATAATTTAGTTCATATGACAAGATGTCCCTTGTTTTGTTCTCTCTTTTTTCATTTTTTTTTCTTATTTTTGCCTAGACTGTCCTTCAGAATTTTCAGTCTAACTGATTTTTCTTCATTTTTTTTTGTTTAGAGAATTTATGGTGATGCTTTTTAAGGTATGTGTCCCCTTTATGATAATCCTTCATGGAAATGAAAACAATGTTTATGGTGGAATAGAGATCAAAAGGAAGATGGATTTGAGCAATTCTATGTATGCAAGACTATATGATGCTTCAAAAGACATGATAACAAACAAATTTTATTTCTTTATTCAATCCACTGATTTGACCAAAGAATGTTTTATTATTTAGAAATATTCCAAGAAATTGGTGACAAGCAAAATAGGAAACAATTTGAATTTATTTTAGTGCATTTTTTTTTTGTTTAAATTATGCATGTTATGTGTTGAAACTATGAACATGGTACCATGGATGACCACAAAATGGAATGCAATGCATGTTTGTGCCTCGCAGGGCACTTATTCACATGATATGCTAATGAAATGTATGTTTATGGCTAATAATGGTGTGATTGTGATGAATTTATTATTATATACAAGGACAGGTAAGGGTAAAGGATGAAAACAGTCTCCCTTTAGTGCCTTAATTTAACATAGGTTTGCCGCTTAAAGTTCTAAGGGAAAGTATATGTGCTCACAAGGATAGTTCCTTAATACTAAATATCAAGGTCACTAGAGCTATGGCCCACTTCATGGAATTTCCCACGATAGTTGGTAAACAACAAGAAGTGAGAGTACCAATGAAGCAAACAAACTCTAGCTGGGGTTCTCACAACGACCACTTGGGAAGTACATCCACTGTGGCACTGCCACACAATCCCCTCTAATTCTTAGCAACTCAAACCCGGGTATAGGGCCCCACTCATGTAATGAACAAAATGTGTGTGTGAAGGGAGAATACAATGTATACCCAAACCCAGACCTAAAAATTATTCCAAATACCAAAATAAAGAAGAATATACACATACAATTATTCTAAATATAAAAAGAGATAAAAATACACATACCCAAAAAGAAAAAAATGAGAAAGAAAAAATATTAAGAAAAACCACATCAATTTTGCACATCCAAATAAATGGTCTGACTCTCTAGGGTCCCCAGTGGAGTCGCCATCTGTCGTGACCAAAATCGCGACCAAAATCGTGACGAAATAACGAACCAAAAATTAAATTTAGAAAAAACAGAGTTTGGAGTCACCACCATAGTTTATTCACCCGAACGAAATTGGGTGTTGACACAATGTAAGTTATTACTTTCACTTTCAGTATCATTCTTGTTCTCATTCGCACTCTCGTTCTCACTCTCATGTCTTGCTCAAACATTTTCTTATGAATTTTTGCATAGATTTTGGTTCCAAATTGTTGAAGGTGGCGATGGTGAACCCGAAGTTTGATTAATCTTTGATCTCAATTACAATTAGCGAGACTTCCAAATGGGAATATCTAACATTAATTTGGCGAGATTCATGCAAAGATTTTGATTAAGGACGAGTCGCTGCAAGAGGGTTGCTTATGGCGATATAGTTGGTAGGGATTAATGTCTTGTCTTTGATAAACGAGCGTTCTAGTGTAGTGCTTAGGTATTTAATCAATAAGGACTTCTTGAATGAGTATTATGGTCCATTCTAGCTCTCAAATACTCTTTTTCACACACTTCATGAGCTTTGGTTTAATGATAATGTTATCACTTTATGGTGATAATAAATTTTAGTTGTGAAAACTACCTCTCTGCTCATGGCAGAGGCTACATACATTTTAACCCTCTACATATTTCTTAATGGTTGAATCTTTGTGCACATGCCTTCCTTTTATATTCATATTGCTACTTTGTTTTTTAATTTTTATATACTAGTTTTAGAATTGGTATGATATTTGTGCTTATCTATATATGTTTTATCTAGTAATTATAAGGTAATTTGGATGGCTTATTCAATCATTTGTTAATGCAAGTTTAAAGTACTAGATTTATTTTCGTTAATCAATAGGCTAGTAGGTATCTCTTCTAGACCCTTTATTGCCCTTTGATTTTTGATGTATTTCACTTAAAAAAGAAGAAGAAAGGAATGACTTGGGTTAGGCATTGGTGTGGCAAGCATGAAAGTTGGGATAACGTGCATCGATGCTTATAGGTTTGTCAGTTGGGAGGTAGGATATGGAGAGGCAGGAAGCTTTTCTTTTCCAAACCTTCCACTTGTGATATATTTAGTTTATGAAGTTTAGCTTATTGGCTTTGATGAAATGAAAGAATTAAGTTGAAATAACTATAGGATGGTTATGGAGTTGGTAAGATGCTTGTAGCACCTTATTTTTGTTGGCACAAGCAAGCTTGAAGAAAAAAATTGATAAAGCCAAGTGCATGAAGTTCACATGTGTTTGATGAATATCAATGAAGATACACTTGAAGATTATGGTTTTAGTGTATTAAATCTTGAAATAATATGTTAAATGTAATGATTATATGTTATATCATGTTGGTAGGCTATATGACATAAGTTAGATGTCTTGTTAGTCTTAATGTGTCTCTTTTAATATGTTAAAATGGATTTTAACGTGTTAAAAAGCTTGCAATATATAGTTTTTAGTATAAATGTATTCAGAGACAGTTGAATTATTTTTCAATCGACTAATTTCACTTAAGTTAGGTGAAATCAGAAGACTATACGGAAAATTCAATCGACTGATTTTACTTAAACCAGACTATATATGCTATGTTTTCGAGAGCAGGGGTGTGATTCTGAGTTTTTGAGCGCAAAATCTTGTCATTCTTTTATGGAAAACTCTCTCTCTGCTATACACATATGCAACGTGAAGTTTGAATATCTTTGTTGATCTTGGAGGCATTTTAGCTTGTGAGTAGCTTGAAGAACACATGTATGGTTGGCTAGGGAGAGCCACCATCAGGTTTGGATGTTCTTATGCCTTTGGTTGTTTTCCTAATTTGATTTCAGGTCTGTAAGTGTGACTCTTGTAGGGTAGTTGTCTAGATTTTTGTGTGAGTCAAAAATCTTATGAGTTTCTTTGTTCAAAAGTCTAATCTTGGTGTGTGATTTTTAAAACTTTTGAATATAGTGAAAATCAAGCTCAAGTTGTCCTAGTAAACTGGATGTATCTCTTGGATTGAGTGAACTAGTATAAAAATAATTGTGCAATTCCCTTTCCCTCATCTCACTCACTTTGAATCACTTTAAAATCTCAAGAAAATCAAGTATTCCACTCTTTGTTGTGTTTTAATGCATTTTTTGTGTAAACTGAGGTTGTATAATAATTAGAAATATTGATTAGAACAAGTCTTGTATGTAAAAGATTGTTGTTTGAGCTAAATCTGTGAATTTTGCATTCTGCGAATTCGGCATTCTATAAATTCCCAGTATTTTAGCCGACTGATTTTTCATTTTAATCGATTGTTTCATAGCTCAAGAACACATTAGTTTGTTGTTTTATTTTTTAACCGATTGAAAGTGTACTAGTCTGCAACTTTTACATTCTAACTTTCGAGTGTATTTGATTCAATTGAAAAGAGTTTTATGCTGTCAAAAAAGTTTTAAATAGCCAATTCAACCCCCCTTCTTGGCTTAAATCACCATTTCAAACCCATAATTTTTTACGAAGGAATGCTTTTACCAGGAAGAAAAACTAGAGGAGGATATGCAATAGATGAAACCTTATAAAGTTATGTTTCTTGCACTCTTCTACATAGTTCTTAGTCCATGGAAATTTCGTTCTTCACTTTGAAGATTTCTTTTATTTTTCCTCTTTGTTTTTTTTAATGAACTTCAATTTAAAACATTAAGTTGTTATGACATCTTACTCTTGTTTTGTACTATGATTCATGTGTTATTTCTTTGTAAGTTATTGATGAAGCAACTTGTGTAGAGAGACTTTGTAAGTTGCTTACCTCTTGAGGGTTATGTACTGGATTAGTCATTTTTATACTATTGTGTTGGTTTGCATTATGGAGTTACAAGAAATGTTTGCTTAAACTGAAAGGCATGTGGTGCTAAGGATGTTTATTGAGACTTTATTGTTGGCTTCTTTATTGTTGTTCTAGTATTGTTATTCATTTAATTTGACAAGAATATTTGTATTGGGAGAATCACACAACATTGTAACCTCACACCAACTAAGAGCAACAAAAATTGTTTTGTATGAAGCAGGTCATATATGTTGCAGTAAACCAACATTGTTGCTACACACAATCACATCTATATGTTCATAAAAATACTAGTTATTCAGTTACTTGCATCACATGTTATCAAATTTCCCCATCTTAATTTATTTCTTGAGATTCACAAGGAATCACATGCAAACATTGTCTATAACCTTTTTAAAGTTGCAATTATAGTTCATGGTGCATATGGTAGTATGTTGAGGAATTGAAGTTGTGTTCCTTCTGCCACTTTTACGATGAGAAAAGATTGATGAAGGCTTTTGGTTTTGTAAATGCATGTGGTGCTGCCATAGTGACAAGGAGAGGAGCCATACCTTCACTCCCCATAAAGGATGTTCTTCTCAAACTTTTGTTCACTTGCTTCAATTCAACTATCTAGTTTTATTTCTACAACTGATTCGTATGATTGTTTTACTTTTTATTATGCGTTTGAGACTTAGTTAAATTTTGTTACAATGTTTTATTTGATGAGATTGGAACCCTTTAGAGTGTTCATTAGTCAAATATGTTATGATTATAGCGTTCATTCCCTTTATAGTGGTCTTAGATTTTTCATACCAACTCGTATTATTTCCTCTTATCATAGTACTGACTGAATGTAGAGAAATTTTGTGGTTATTGGCCTTCAACATTAAATACAACATGTGGTGCAACTTTGTATTTCATAATCATTTGTCAGGGGAAAATCCTATAGAGTTTGAAGGATTACCACTATAACATACCTGTAAATTTATAAATAAACTTGCTCATTTAGTTATTCTCTAAAACTAAATTTATGGCTCATATTTCATTATGTGTTTGTGTCTTTATATTCGATGAGTACTGATATTACCTCATAATGAGTTTAGGGAATGAGGGCAGACAAATACATGTTAATGAATTCCACACGTGCTTTAAGCTGAAATTATCCCCCTTTATAAAGCATGTCAAAGTCTAGTAGTTGAGGCAAACATCTCAAAGAGAGCCAAGTTTGGAGGTGAGCCAAATATAGATTACCAATTTGAATTTCTCGATTGATTTTTAAATTTATAGCTAATTTCAAGGAATTATTTTAATTATGTTAACATGATATCATTTTAATTTCAAAGAATGAAGAGAGTGGAGAAGAAGTGGCAACATCACGAGGAGGATCTTTACTTGGTAGTAATTTTCATGGAGTGTGACATATATGTTGAGATATTCCAAGACTTAGTTAGATGCACTTGACATATATCTTCTAATATTTCTGAATCTATTACATTGATTGGATATATATCTTATGATATTTTTAGACCTAGTAGATTGATTCAATATTATTGTGTTAAAACATGTGATGTGGTTGTGCAGTTTCTTCAAATGGAAATGAAAGATGAATTTTTTTTTGTAGAATAACTTATTGGTGAATACTTATTATATGATAATTTGATAATTAATTTTTTAAATTATTATATAATACAATTAGTTTATTAATTTTTTGAATATGGTAAACTTATTAATACATTTATTATTATCTTTTAAAAGAATTTAAATAATTTTAGTTAAATATAACAATTAAAACATTGGTTAAAAAATTTATAAAAAATAATTCATAAATACTCTTTGGAATTTTTTTTTAGAAAAATAATTTAAATAATTTTTAGTAGTTTCAAACCTTCAATAACTGTTAAATAATAATAAAATATGATACATTTTGTGGCGATTTTTAATCATTAAAATATGATAAAATATAAAAAATAAGAGGAAATTTTGTAACGGTTTTTAATTACTAGTAATTGTTTTTTTCTAGTAAAATGCTAGTAGTTAAATGTTTTGTCACAAACTGCTTTTGACATGTGTAATTTTGACAGTTTTTTTATCTGTAAAAAAGTCATTTGTGGCGATTTTTAACCGTTAAAACTTATAATTTTAACCTTCACAAATGTCAATTTTTTTGTAGTGTTTATATTATGAGTGATAACATGTTTTTCAAATGAGAGGAGATGCATTTATATATAAGGAGAGGAGTGTTGTTCTACATGGTCATAAGCTCCACGATCCCAATTAGACAAGATGAAGAATAGGCAAGGGTGAAGGAAGGATCTTAGGAATGGAGAAACATACACCCTCATCGACTCTTCTATCAGGAAAACATGAGAAAGAAAGACATTAAGTACATGGAGCAAATTTTACAATTCCAAAATAGAAAAAATGAAGCTTCAAGAGAACGTGTCGCATGATGTCACCATTGAAATCGTATTTCTCCTCCCTCGACCTTTCTCCAAGAGAGATTTCAGTTACTTTTTCAATATGCAGAATTGAACACTTTGTTTTCACCACAATATCCCACATATTGAAAAAGGTAAGAGGAAAAAGAAAGAAGAAAATTCTAGTCTCATATAAGATTTAATGCATCAAGGCTATATGAACCAATCTTAGATCGAGAAACTTAACACACATTGTAGTTAGCATAATAAGCTATATGAATGAAAAACACTTGGTATGCTTTTATTTGGCCATGTGCATACTAGATATTTATGAGTGACCTAGAGATCTTGTTAAAATCTCATGCAAGTGGTCATACTTGATACTCATATAAGTGATCTTATAATGACTTCTTCTAAGCTTCATGGAAACTTGCATGAAGATGGAGAGCTCCATGATGGATGTTGGACACGAAAGTATGAAGGAAGGAGCATTAAGGTGTTTGATTTGGTGTAGGTGAAAGGACTCTTAAGAGAGGTGAGACCAACTCCTAAGGAAGAAGACTAAAGTAGACTAGAGGAGAGTTTACTCTAAGGTGAACTCAAAAGATATTTGTGCACAAATTTGGGCAGCACTTTATTACTCAATTTAAAGCTGAATTTTACTTGTCCGAAGCCTTCTATTTATAGGCCAAAAGGAGACTAAGGAGTATCCAAAAAGTGGAGGGAAAAAGGAGTCTAGAAAGTTGAATTTTGGAGGCAAAATGGAGGATGTGGGAGGTGTGACTTTCCACCTAAGCAAGTCACACTTGTCTTGCCATAGGAAGCTAACTTTCATCCTTGGAGAGCTAGTTTGAGAAGCTTCTAGGCTTCTCTAGAGTAGACGCACCATTCTCGGCCCATTTAGCCCAATTCCCCTTTTTGGTCCAAAATTACTTCTAAAGCCCAATTTCCTCTAAGGCCTAATACATGGCCCAAAGAAAACCCTATTCTACTGGGCCTAAAATACAAAGCCTCAAATAAAATCCTAATCTAGTATTTACAAGCAAAGAGTCATAGACTAGGTCTTCACATCTTTCTTGACTTAGGCCTTGCATGCTCATTTGAGGCTCATTCCTCTTGTATTCTCCTAGTCATGGCTCTTGTTGTAGGTCCCTTAGCTAGAGGCATCTCATGATCTTATCAAGCGTATGATGGGATCGTACAATCCCTATAAAGGATATTAAAATCAGTAAAATCATTTGTTAGAGTAAAATTACAACACATAAAATTTTAACTACAAAATTTAACCTCTTAGTGATGTAGTATCCAACACTTTCACACACCATTAGGAATGGAAAAAATTGATTTATAATTAATTTTAGTGCTAGTAGACCTACCAAGTGACTTCTTTTTACCCATGTGAATCTCATTCATTGGATCTCCAATAACAAAGGTTGGGTTATCATCATTTGTTTGTTTACGAGTGGCTTAAATCTTTATCCCTGCGATGTTTCTAAAATCATGTTTCTCCCTCAGGGTTTCACTAGAAAATCTGTTAGATTTCATGTTGCAAACTCCCATTTAAACTCTTGATTTGTCTAATAAAAATGTGAAACAAATTTTCTTCTCATACAAGCTTTTAATTTATACCAATTTCTAAGTAGAAGTTTTCTTCTAATTTCAATGTCATATTGCCTTTTATTTAACCAGTCACTAGCATATCTTATAAACTTAGAAGAACACAAAGTAACAATGTGAAACTTATTACATTTAGCAATGAAGGGATGGAACTTCTCTATTTTTTTTCTCCCAAACAAAATAAGGATTTTTTGTTTTTCCAAAGTTAGGAATGCCAATTTTAGTTCTTAGATGTCACTCATCCTGACGAAAGCTACTATGCATATTAGAATGACCCCGAAAACTATAACTCATACTAAAATGATAACTCATCTACAACAACAAAAAATCACGAAGACAAGATTGTCAAAAAAATGGATTTTATTGTTGAATGAAATTTTTATAAAGAAAAGATGTTAAAACTTCACTACGTATACTCCAAAGAAAAAGAGGTGAGTCATTTGGACAGGCTTAGAAACCTAGTCTTTCCTAGCTAGAGTTTCTTAAATCACCTTCACAAATGGTTGTAACTATCCTAAAGAAAATGAAGGTCTACAAGATGAGAAAAAATTCATAATTTGTCACGAAGACTTAAAACTTTAAAAGAAGGAACAATATAAATAAAAATCAAGTAATGATATATAAGGAATGCAATTAAAACCCTAGATGAGTTCCTAAATGAAGGTGCAAGTTACAATTTGAGCCCTGGACACATTTTTCACATTACCAAACGCTTGCACAATTACAAAGTTTATTATAGAGGTGGGATTCCATCATAGAAATTTTCCCAAGATACCAAAGCGAATGAAAAACAAAAATTACAAGAAAAGAAATTATAAAACAATTACACAAACATTGATACCAAAATTTTGTGACAAACTTCAAATGCCATTGCATGACAATTACAAAATTGCATTATTATTTCAAATGCCATAGGTTTTCCATTTCAATCTTTGTTTAGGTTTTTATTTTCCTTTGTATTTTTTGGTCAAACTCTTCCTCTCAAGTATTTAGCTCACAATGGTATGCTTTTTTTTCTTCAAGATCACATTCAACGGAAATGTTTCTCCTATCTCATCCACCAACACCTAAGATACTACCTATTGTGAGTTTCAAGCAAGAAAATGAAGGAAAAGTTCAAGTTTCAAACACTTAAGAACAAGAAGCAATGAAACTAAAAATGATCAATTTAGAAAAGGTAAACATAAATTGAAAGAATGAACCTAATGAATAGTTCTAGATTAAGAGTGATAAAACAAAAAATGTAAGCAAGTTGAAAAATGAATAGATGACAAGGTACAACTGTAGTAAAAAAATGGAAAGAAAAAAACAACTTCACTCAAAGATGCTTTACACACAATTCAAGTCATGTAATGAAATAGAAAGGTAAAGTTTATGCATCTAAAAGTATATTTTGTGTTGTGAATTGTCCTATTCTAATGTCGATTCATTTTAGCTTTTATGAAATTTGATGTTTGATTTCTTAAGAAAATCGAGAGAAGATCCCCATTAGACATTAAGATAACAAGCTATCTATATGTGAAGGTTCACTTCTAGAGGTTTCAGAGAAGGAGAGTGATGGATTGAAAACAAAATGGACAAGATAACTTTAAAGTCAAACTGAAATAAGAGAAAACAAGATAAAAATTGAAGTAATAGAAGATGATAAGGGACAAAGGACCACACCACTCATAGGTGAGGACCAAAATGCCAACTCTTTCCTAAAGATGAGTGATGGAAGCCGCAACTTGCAAGCAAGATAAGGCAAAGGTGGAGTCTCCACTCCCTGAAATAGAGCTCACAATTTTTGGTTAAGACAATATAAGATTTTACTTCAAAATGTTGAAACCTTTTACAAGCTTATGAGCACCCTTTATATTGAGAGTTCTAGGAGCCTCTAGGAAATAAACAAAAGTTCAAAAGGGTTACTTAGCAAATATGAAACACCACATTCTAGAAGTATCTCCTAAAAGTAGCATAAACTAAAAGGGAGGTGGAATGTAAGACTTGAGAAATTTAATTAATTAAATAAATAATTAATAAACAAATGTAGGTAGTGGGAGCCTTTATGACATCTAATGTTAACTTGTCTGATGTGGAAAAGTACTAGCTTAAATGGTTGGGAGTACTTGATTGTGTTGAGAGGACTTGTGATCAGGTCCAGTGTATGCCAAATTATGTGTTATTTTAATTATGTATTATTTTGATAATATAATTGATCATGATGAATTATAATAAAACCTTATATTTATAGGAATTAAGATTTCTTTTTGTCAAAGTTCTTTTTGGCATGAATGTGAAAGGCCAGAAACCCTAGCTAGCATAGGTAGCCAAAACGGCTGGAAAACCAACTCATAATGATCCTTTAATGGTGATTATGGCAATTACAATCACCATTAAAGTGATTTTCGTTTTCTTGCCATTAACCAGAATTAAGGTTTAGTTAAGTGGCCAATTGAGGGAGAGAGAGTTTTGGAGATTGCCAATAGTGAGTGCAGAGAGGGGATTATTCTGAGCATGTGGAAGTAGTAAACCTTGTGGCAAAGCGCATAGTGGGGGGCAAAGGAAGCCAATGTTGATCAAGAAGAAGTTTTGGAATTCTCCAGTTAAGCAAGGAAACCAAGTTAGGGGAGTTGTGATTTCTTGTTTTAGTCTGTTGTTAGTGTGATGAAGGATCGTCTCGGATTTAGGGGAAATTCGTCTAGAACGAAAATGGGCATGAAACCTAAAACGAAAAAGGGGGAAAAATGGAGGACGTCGATTTGGGGGTTTTCGGAACGGAAGGAATTCACGCCACTTGGAGGAGGTTCCAAGATAAGTGAGGAAGATCCGCCACCTTGAATCAGAGATTCAAAGATAAGGATCGGTGGTTCTGAGGAGAACCTCGAGACTTGAGAGAAAACTCAAATTTTCATATAACTCAAATCTGCCTACATATGTATCTCACCAGGGCTTATATACTATGGGGCGAAACACAAAAAGGCCCAACATAACTTAAGGTCCAAAAAAGCCCAAACAAAAACATTACAAAAAAAGAAATATAAAAGAGTTCCTATTCTACGATCTGAAGCTAATTTAAGATCTCTTTGAAGATCATGGGCATGATTCCATCATCTGTTTTCTAATCCCTTGACGGTCCCGAACCACGCCTCCAGCATTGCCTCTGGGTTGGAGAAAATTCAACCTCGAATTTTAGCGCTTCATTACTGTTATTATCAAGGTGCTAAGAGATTGTCCTCCAGGATCAAAGATAAACCTGCAGAACACGTCAAAGAGTTTAACCACAAGTATACTATTCATTGTGAAACAAAAAGGAGAACAACCCATAATAATCAGAATAGAAAAAAAGTGTGCCTGAAATCCTTTAGGATTTTTGATGAAGGATTGACCCCAACCAAGGATGAAGGCACATGCTTAAGAAGACTAAGCATGCTTGGAAAGGAAGTTCACTAATCCTTCATCCCTTTCATTTGTGTTTGTTATTTTTGATTCCCAAAGTTGACTTAGTTGAATCAAATTTAGTTGACTTGTTGACCTTTGACTAGGTTTGACTTGTTGACTATAGTTGACTTGACTTAAGCCAACA
>Ga0099822_1006084_pt1 | contig 15731 bp, 9 predicted proteins | sample CowpeawhiteBW_FD_76839 | JGI IMG/M metagenome (GOLD analysis project Ga0099822, IMG submission 76839) | Root nodule microbial communities of legume samples collected from California USA - Cow pea white BW | ecosystem: Host-associated > Plants > Roots > Nodule | place: USA: California | collected...
ACAATGCTTTGAACAATCAGCCTTACAGACGGCAAAAGGACAAAGAATTTGGAGGTAACCATCTTTTTAATCCTGTAACTTCTGCAATGTGACTGAGCTAAGCAGGGTTTTTCCATTTTTTTTTTGTTTTCGCAATAGCCATTAAGAGTAAGCTGTAATATTTTATGTCTGGTACATTCACTTATGAGGCAAGCATGTACTTTTAATCTTGACCAAGAAATGAAAAAAATTGTTTAGGATTCATATATGCTTTGGCTTTTCTAAATTTCTGATGATCATATATCTTGTTGTCTATATAGATATCTTAAAGAAGACTCTAAGAGCAGGTGGCAATGTATTACTACCTGTTGACACTGCTGGACGAGTGTTGGAACTTATTCTGTTGTTGGAATCGGTCAGTACGAGACATGTGCTTCTACTCTCTTTCTCCCTTTTTCTTCCCTTATGGTGTTATGTCTGAATTAATATCTCAGATCTTTGTTCGTGCAGTATTGGTCTGATGAAAACTTGAACTACCCTATATACTTTCTTACATATGTTGCTTCCAGCACAATTGATTACGTGAAGAGTTTCCTTGAGTGGATGAGTGATTCCATAGCAAAGTCTTTTGAAAAAACTCGTGAAAATATTTTTCTTCTGAAGTAAGTGACCTCATCTTTCACTTATAGTTGAAGTAAGATATTCTTTTGTCAAAGTTTAATTTTATGCTGTCTTTAGGAATACTTTTAACACCTAATTAGTGCATGGCATATTAAACCTATGATTACTATGAGTTTCTTGAGATATCTATTATATCAAGCAAATGATTTCTTCAATAATAAGTGAAAAGTGGCTTTGATAACCTCAGTTTAAGGATATCAAACAAATCATTAATATGTTGTTATGATTGCTATTATCTTGTGTCTAAAACTAGACTGCAATTCTTGTACCTGTAGGTATGTTACCCTTCTGATTAACAAGACTGACCTTGAGAATGCTCCAGAGGGTCCAAAGGTTGAATAATTTGTATACTTATTTTTCGTCAGATCAACTTCCTTACTGACTCTGACATGTATACCTTTCATAGGTGGTTCTAGCATCCATGGCAAGTTTGGAAGCAGGCTTTTCTCATGATATATTTGTTGAGTGGGCCAATGATTCGAAAAATCTTATGCTTTTTACTGAAAGAGGCCAGGTATATACTGAGAATTTTTTTCCTTTGTGTTTCTGTATTCATGAGAATCACCATAAATTGTAGCATGTTTCTCTAAGTTTATCTGCAAATCTATTAACAGCTTGTAAGTGTTGATGCCACAGTTGCATTTGTATTTTAATTTTCAATATGAATATTGTTTTAGCTTTTCCCAAGGCACCAAAGATTAAATAAGTCAGAAAAGTTATGATTATGTTTGCTGTTGCTAGTTACTTTAATGCTCTACAAAGTATTCTTTTTTGCATTTACTGATGACCTACCTTGACACTGTTCCCTGTGAATAAATAAAGTAATAATGTTCGTAAGTTGGTTCTAAAAGTAATCTGACATGTGCATGGATTTTTTTGCTGTGAAAACAGCATCTAATTCAAACTTTTTAATGGGGTTTCTTATGTTGGTTGTTGGGAAAGTGCTTGAGTTTATTGCTTACCCATTTGTAATATAGGTTGATTTCTCTTTGTTGTCTTCTTGGCTGTAAAAGGTGTAATGAAAGCAATCTTTCTTTGTATCCGTGGGGATATATCTTTTCACTGTTGCATTCAAGATGATACAATCCTGGTTTCCGCCCTTACAATCTTCTTACCAATCATTTTGTTTCCATCTTGCACAATATTTTCAACAACACATGCACAAATGCAAATACTGCTAATTTTCCATATTTTGTCATGTATTGCTGTCGTGTATTTAAATTCTAGCTTAGGATGTTGTATTTTCTCTCCTACTAGCCTTACAGAATACTGTTGAAGATTTATCTTTATTAAAAGAATGCTTTATATTTGTGGTAATGATGTTTTCTCTTGTTTAAGCAACGAGAATGGAGCAATTAGTCATGTAATATTTCCTGTCATGTGTTTTCTTTAACAGCTTAAAACTGATGATAGCTATTATTCGTTTCAACTGATTCTCATGTGTTTGGATATGTAGTTTGCCACACTAGCTCGTATGCTCCAAGCTGATCCACCACCAAAAGCTGTCAAAGTTGTTGTGTCCAAGCGTGTTCCTTTGGTTGGGGAAGAGCTAATTGCTTACGAAGAAGAGCAAGATCGAATAAAAAAAGAAGCTTTAAAAGCCAGTCTTATGAAAGAGGAAGAATTGAAAACATCTCATGGGTCTGATAATAATAATAGTGATCCAATGGTCATTGATTCTGGCAATAATCATGTACCACCAGAAGGTATGTGTAGTATAAATTATTTTGGAGCTATTCTTATGAAACGTTCATATTTTTTTTCATTTTATATATAAAATATAAATTTGGCACTGTTCTCTTGTGAAATGTAATTGGACAAACAAAATTGTCCATTTTAGATTTCTGTAATAACTACCTCTTCTACTTAACTTCCTCATTCAGAGTTGTGTTTTATATATTTGAAATTTTCAATGACTATAGAACTGAACTTTTTGTCTTCAATTGGTTGTGTGTGTCTTAATGTGTACTGAACATTAAGAGTTTTAAAATAAAAGACTACCATTTCAACAAATAACATGATGTCGAATTGTCTTTGGAACATTATTCATCATTTTATGAACTTTCTAATGTGACTGCTATTTAATTTAATCTGTATTTAATATAAATCATGTTATGTCATATTTACTTTCTGCATATATTGAATTTGTCTGTTATTATGCATATTTTGAAATTGTTTGGAAATTTCTTGTAATGTTTTTTAAGTTTCTACAATTGTTTAAACTTCCTTCACTAATTTGATTTGTACTTGCAGTGGCTGGTCCACGAGGTGGAGGATACCGGGATATATTTATTGATGGATTTGTTCCTCCTTCCACGAGTGTTGCTCCAATGTTTCCCTGTTATGAGAATACATCAGAATGGGATGATTTTGGTGAAGTCATAAATCCAGATGATTATGTAATTAAGGATGAAGACATGAATCAGATTGCAATGCACGTGAGTTTCTTTTTTAAAACATCTATTTCCCAGTTTCAGCTTGTAATTTTTATTTTTAAAAAAATCTACCTTGCTGTTTATGCCATGTTTGTTTTCTGAATTAGAACAAAGAAGGTTCAATGGGTAGAATATAACGAATTTACATATTCAAAAGTATGTACAAAGTTCAGACTTGCGACACATAAGGTCAATTGCATTAATGGATCACAAAGCATAAGGAGACTTTATAAAGGAAAAACTATGATACAAGAATCTTAAGCTTAGTAACATGTTATGGTCTATTTTGCATTTGGTTTGGTTGCTTCTGTCTTTAACTTTCTTTTTCATAGACATTTGGATGGCGAGTAACAGATGCAACTTCTAACTAATATTTTTTACTCATTTACTATTTTATGAGTTCTGATATAGAGGAATGGAGAGTTTTGCTGGCATCTATGCTGCAACATGTTATTAATACTATTACTTGATTATGTTATTAATACTATTACTTGATTATCATTTTTCCTATTTTCTGTCAGGGAGGTGGTGATATAAATGGAAAACTTGATGAAGGTGCTGCAAGTTTGATACTTGATACAAAGCCATCAAAAGTTGTATCTGATGAAAGGACTGTAAGTAGCAGTATTTATTTCTTATTTTTAGTGTTTCTGCTTTTTATGAATAGTAAATTTATTACGTTGTATTTGAATTTGGACATGTTACCGTTGTATTCAGAAATTGAATAGATGAAGCAGGTTAAATTTTTTTAATTTTGCCTTCCACTTTGGCACTTTGAATTTTTTTTTATCAGCACTTTTGCACTTTGAATATTATTAAATTCTACGACTTTCACAAATGTTTTACATCTATCAGTTCTTGAGATTTACAAAAGATGGTATTATGTCTGTTTTTCCTGTAGTCATAGTAATCCTACAACTGAATTTTCTTCATATCTGTTATTTGTTCCTTAGTCGTGCGTGTGTCTCTGTTTTTATTTATGTCTCAGGAATCTTATGTTTTTATCCCCAAAGAAATCAAGCATAATATTGAGTTGGAACCACATTCGTGGTTTTATTCATACAAAATTTTGTTGTGTTCATTTTGAATTTTATCATGCTCTTCAGCTCTTGTTATCCATTCCTTTAATTTGGATTTAAACACATCAGATAGGGAGCATTACATGGAAGCTTCTTTTAGTTATTGTTGTACAGACAGATGCATTTCTTATGCTTTGAATATCTAGTATGTATCACTCTACTTGTGTGAATCTTAAATCTGCCAAATCTACATATAATGGTGTAAGGTATTGACATTATTTTTTTTTTCCAGGTGCAAGTTAAGTGTTTATTGGTTTACATGGATTTTGAAGGACGTTCAGATGGAAGATCCATTAAAAATATTCTATCTCATGTGGCTCCCTTGAAGCTGGTATGCATCTCTTTTAATGCTCTTCGGTTAACCGAGCACATCATTAAATCTTTCGTAAATTATATTTGGGTTTGTCTTTTTTGGAATGGGAACTGCCTCAACCAGGTTGTTTATTTTGCGACCTTTAAAAACTATGGTATCTTAAGTGAGGGAACATTTTGATCTTCTAGCTACAATTGTGTGGTGGCAAGGAATTATGATTTAGTGGGATATAATGGGTAGATAAAGGTGCAGGAAAATATATTGATATTGTAGGCTTACTCGGCGGGCTTTTTATGGTTTGGAAAGCTGAATAACCCAAGGCTTACTTGGTGGGCTAGGCCTAATCAGCCATCAAACCTAGCTCAATGAGGGAAGATTACCCAAGACAAGGGGTATTTCAGCCATATTTTTTTGCCAATGAGAGACCTTTTAATAGGAACTCTTAGAATTTTTGTTTAGTGTCTAATTCAACCCGCAAAACTAACTTGTAAGGTGAGCACTATCTGATATTAATAGCTCCACCCTTTCAAGTTGCCATTAAGACATTTTCCAAAGAGGCTGCAACTAGCTTTCCGGCACACTTGTGCCAAAAAGTGTGTCAAATGCAAGTGGAACAATAGATCTTGTATAGACTTTAATACCATAAGAATTCAAACATAGGATCTATATTAATTCCACAAAATTGACTTGTAAGGTCAAGATGATCCTAGCTTTATAAGTTCGACTTAAGTCATATCTCTCTATTTGATGTGGGTCTAAACTCTATCATTGAGGCTGCAATCATGGCAAACCCCAATAGAGGCTGCAGCTAAGGCAAGCTAGGGGTGATTGCAATTAAGACGACTTTTAAATAGTAACAATATGTGAGAAAAAGTGGAGGGAAATTTCGTGAATGTGCTTGAGTGTATTTCTTCACCCAGAATGGCAAAACAATTTACAAGAGAACAATTAAGATTAATTTCCTAATATACATTTAAGGTAACTATACTAAGAATTTTGACAACTTGGAAAACAAACAATAAAGAAGCCCTTATTTCTTAAAATATTCATATCTTGTACAATATAAGGGACTATTCGTTTGGTTTTTTTCCCTATCTATTTTCTTCTCGAGCTAGTAGAGAAAACCTTTTTACAATGGTCCCACCTCAAGTTTTATCTCCTGATTTATCCAATTCCCAATCAGGTGAATTTTCTTCGGAAATGCAATTTCTCTCTAACATTTTTCTTTTTCCCCTTCTTCCTAATGGTTACTAAAAATTGCACATAAACACATTTATCCCTAGAATCTAGATATTAAAACATACCTAAAATCCTAATTTGGTAAACTAAAGGCTTAAATCTACTTTTAGTCAGTTTCGCAAATGTGCAGTTTTGATCCCTATGAAGTCATAATTGAAGATTTGGTCCTCCAGTTTTCCAAAATTAAGCAATTCAACTACTGTATCATTCAACTGTTAAGAAAATATGTTAACATATATGTCAGATTAATATGTATTTAAAGTTAAAGTTAATTGTCAAACCTTAATGTTAATATCTTACGTAAATGAGTAATTGACTATTATCACTTATAAACATGTAGCATTTTTTGTAAGCAGTTGGATGAAATATTAACAGTGGACTAAAATTGCTTAATTTGCAAAAATTCGATTACCAAATTTGCAATTAAAACTTTATAGGAACCAAAATAAGACATTTGCCAAAATATAGAAATCAAAAGTGGATTTAGGCCTATATCAAATTGCCCAGAAAGATTCTGTTGCCTTGGTGGAACAATCTTCCCCTGAGTAATATTAACTCGTACTATGGTCCTTAAGTGTTATTAAAGTCCCTTGAAATTAATCCCTGTAAAAAATGTCTGTGATACATATTAATCCCTCACGAATGTCAAGTTTTGTTGCATAAATTTAACATTTGGGAACAAAGGGACAACTAATTCCCTTATATCTATTTGTGCTTGTCAAATTAGTTTACTTGACGGACTAATTATGTTCGCTAAAAATTTAATGGACTAATATTTGACAGACTGTTTACTCGAAATTAAAAGTTGAATACCTACTTAACTGAGAATTATCTTGAACAATCAATGGCTAAACTAGGAATAAGGAACTGTATATCACGAGACATGCAACAAATCTGTGCATGTATTATTCTGATTGCCTCCCAACTTCCCAAGTATTACTATTTAACATTTTAGCTATTATGGTCTAGCTCACTGGCACATGATATTGGTTGAAGCGATGAACTAATGATACTATCATTATTATCATTTACTTGGTTTATTGTCATGCATGATGATGAATACTTGATTTTTCCAAAAGGTTTTGGTGCATGGATCAGCAGAAGCTACAGAGCATCTGAAGCAGCACTGCCTCAAGCATGTTTGCCCTCACGTTTATGCTCCCCAAATTGACGAGACAATTGATGTGACCTCTGATTTATGTGCTTACAAGGTACAATGATGTCAAGTTTCATACATTCCCAAAATAGCTTTACACGATGTCAAAATTAATCATGTGCTTTTCTGGGTATAGGTTCAACTATCTGAGAAGCTAATGAGTAATGTACTCTTCAAAAAGGTAAAAGTATATCATGTTGAATATCTACAACCAACCTTTTTCCACAATGTTGGAATTCATTATTTTGAATAATGAAAATGAATTCAACTGCAGCTGGGAGATTATGAAGTAGCTTGGGTAGATGCTGTAGTAGGGAAGACAGAAAGCGACACGCTTTCTCTGCTCCCTGTTTCTGAAGCAGCTCCTCCGCATAAGTCTGTTCTTGTTGGTGATTTGAAATTGGCAGATATCAAACAGTTTCTCTCCGGCAAGGGTGTTCAGGTACTTGTTCAGTTTTAGTTTCCGGTTCCTCTGATTTTCGATTGGCACATGAAGTGATTTCTATTTCATGATCAGCCAATTAAAGTTATTGAAAATGTCGTTTACTGTGTTCTTTAACTGAAATCTGAGTAAACGAAAATTAGAGAACACTGACTATGAAAATATGTATCTAACTCAATTAACTTCATAGGTGGAGTTTGCTGGTGGGGCTTTACGTTGTGGTGAATACGTAACTCTTCGGAAAGTTGGGGATGCAACTCAGAAGGTAAGTGCTTCTTCTGAACATCTGTTAACTTTTTCCGTAATCTTAGAAAACTGGTAATTTTTAATATAGACGAGTTTATTCAGTTGTTGGGTCATGATTCTGATCTGTTAAGATGATTTTTTCTTTATTCTTATAGGGTGGTGGTTCTGGTGCTCAGCAAATTGTTATTGAAGGTCCTCTGTGTGAAGATTACTATAAAATTCGTGACTATCTCTATTCACAATTTTATTTGCTTTAGATTTGGTTGGACTAGTGGAATGGCTGATCATGGATTTCTTTCCTTGCCTTATTTTCTGACACAACAATCTAGAGCTGTTTTTCTGATAAGATAGAGAACACAAAATTGCTCGGTGAATGCGCAAGGATTCAAGACTAAATATGTCTGAGTAGCAATGCTGGGACAGTTACAAACTGGTTCATTTAGGTAGCCATTTGACACAAGATTCCCAGTGCCCCTTGCTGAAATCACGCCACATCATTTTCGTCTTTGTATCTCTGATTTACGCCAACCATCGCTGTTTCTGGTGGGTGTGAACTTCCCTGCAGATAGATACTTTTCAAGTGTGTTTGACCTTGTACAATTATAGAAAAGGAAATGTAATTTGTTGCTCATGTGTAGGCTTCAGATATTCTTAGGTTATTCATTTGTCACATTCAGTTTTCACACTAACGTGAAATTAGACTGACAAAATGAACAGAATTGTCCTTGTTAATTTGTGGCTAATATCACTGAACAAAATTAGAGCTTAATCACATCTGTCTCTACGTTTGTGCTGAACTTTGATTTACAAGCACTTGCTGAAAATTTTTGCTGCTTTGAATTAGTTTGTGGAAATAACTTTTGTTGAACTGAATTAAGACACTTGCTGTTCAGCCAAATGCAATGTCGTTTACCCATTAAATTGAGTAAATAGTGTGGACAATGACAGTATAATTGGCTTTTTCCCTGATTTAATTGCAAGTTGCTATGAACGACTTTTTTTTTTCATTAATTTTATAATAATGATTGTGAAAGTCGTATTGAACATGAATTTTTATTGGATAACTGTACTATTTATAAATGCAAATTGAACATTTTTAACATAAAAGAAAGAGAAGGGCAACACTGGTGAAAAATAGTCCAATTGAGTTGACTTCAAGAACTCAGATTGATGTCAAAAGAAATTCAAGGTAAGAATCATTTTGTCCTAAAAATTTGTTAAATTGATGCTGAGTTACACATTTTAGTAGTAAAATAACATTATTTACAACTTAAGTGTCATAAACAAAACAGTTCAATGTTAAAATCAGGGAAAATTATTTTTTAACAAAATTTTATTGACATTTTTAATAACGACATCTCAATGGATAAAAGGAAAGTTTGGTGTGACTTATAAAAAAAAAGACAAAGTTTGGTATACGTTGAAAAGTAAATTTTGAAAAAAAAAAAATGTCAAACCACGTCAAGTGTGCCACAAATGAATCGAAACTTCTTTTTTTTTTTTTTTTCATTTCTTTCTGTGGCCGATAATCAACTAATACTGGAAGATAGTGATTGTAGAAACTTGAAGTGCTTAAATCCAACGTTACGTTTTTTGCAATATGCACAAATCTAAAACCATATATTTTTTTTTTTATGAGAAACCCTATTCCTTACAACTATAGATTCTGAATAGCTAAGTACAAACCAAACTATATACAACCTTTCCAATCTCCTGAGCTCTCACAAGAGCTTCCAAGAATGGGCAGAATATCATGCACCACAAGCCTGATTATGTTGCTGCCTGATGATCTTGAGATGTCCATGCACTCCTGCAGGTCTGCATCACAGGCTATTAAAACCCATTCATGATCATCATCCAGATACTTGATATCAAATGTTCCCTCCTCTAGTTTCAATCTTTTGGCAATTTCTTCTTTCAATTCCACAATGCCACAGTTCAAAGAGATCTTAAACCTTATGATATCTTCTTTGTAAGTTGCCTTAATGGTCACAATCTTCACCTCTTTCCTGACTGCAAAAGGTGTCATGTTATTATTATTGACAGTATCCATGTGTTGCAGAGGACCCAAGTCAGAACATTGAGGATTCATCCTGCAAGGTTCTGGAACCTGATCCTCCAAAACAGCATCGGCTGAAGGACACAGATTCCTCAAGTCCTTAGAACTACCAACACCCTCAAGTAGTTGTCCTCCAAATGGTTCTTGAGGTTCTGTGGTTTCCACGAAGTTAGGCATGGGGTATGCAGTTGCATGGTTTGGTGTACTAGTTGAGTGCAGTGTTGACCCCAGTGATCCCCTTAAAACAAGAAATTGCTCACTGATGCCTGTTACAAATATATCTTTTGGAGGGGACATTTCATTTGGGGGACTACCTTGGCATGAACCATGAGGAGAAGGATTTGCACTTTCTTCACTTGAGCCACTGCCAGTTCTAAACCTGGTTGTGCCTTTAGTGCCAATCTCCTGAATGGCCACAACTTTTTCATTCATCACTTTCTCAGGATTTTGTGTCCTTGTACTTAGGAAGTGACCTTCCACCCCAGTTTGTCTGTTTGATTCTGGTGCTCCAGAATTATCAAAATCATTTCCATTGATCTTAGGTTCTGATGGCCTAATGGTCAATGAGGTTTGGCGGTTGAACTTGTTTGAAGTGGAGGGCTCAGAAAAGGAACCAGCAGCAATGGGAAGTGAACCAGTACTTAGAGAGTTCAAACCAAATGCACCTTCAGCACCATGGACTGATTCAATAACACACTTTAGCTTGGATAGGGAACGGTTAACCTTTTTGATCTTTCGAGATGGCCAACGCGATATCCCATGTTGCCTACAGATGCGTTTCATTGTGGTAGGGCAAACTGCATGCACATCAATAATATATCTAAGAATTTCATGTTTGAGCGGCTACTAGTAAAAATGAAAGCTACTAGCAATAAAGAATGACCACTTTTTTTGTGTTTTTGATGATTAAGTATTTTGTATGTAACTTTGTGTTTCTAGAAAGTAGCAAGAAAACTTAGATATTGTAAGAGAAGAATTGTTGCCATATAACTACTATATTTCATGAGCTCTTCATTGCTGTAGAGCAAACTTGTATCTTAGCAGAGCCACAAAAGTATTTCGTTTAACTGCTAAATCAGAGAATGAAACATACCACCGAGGCTCTTTGCAGCATCCTTAAGGCTTCCAGTGAAGTAATGTTGCAAAACATCAAGACTAATAGATTTCTCAGCTTTTCCACGTTTTCTCTCTGAGGGTTTCTTTTTGATTCTGGGTTCCAAGGAAGTGTTCTGATCAATGTGGCCACCTGTATTGTCACCAAGATTCCTTCCATCATTTAGGTCATCAAAGTCCGTTGTTATTTGCTGCTCAGATGGCTCCAGTGGCAGCCTCTCCCCCATATTTGGTGAGGCATGTCTAGGTGAGGACTTAGAAGATTGAGTAATTGGAATTGATTCAAACCACAAATGAACTCTTTCTTTTCTTGCTTCTATAATTTCAATGGAACAATTCTGCTCAAGTTCAACACCAGCAGCAATCTTAAGACTCTGAAAATGTGGCTTCATTGTGGCCAATATTGACCCCAACAAGCTCTTTTGTTCATTAAAATCTGTGATCCTTGGAGGAAGAAAAAACTCTAGCACATATTCATCATTTCCTGTGTGAGAGCTTTGTAAGCATACTGCAAAAGAGCTGGTTAAACCAAACATGAGAGCATAATGTACTAATGGATATTCAGTTTTGCAGAATTGAGTAATGTTCCCACAGAAGCACATGTTGTGAGACAAAAAGGCCCTCCCAGCTACCCCTTGACCTTGTTGTAAGTGATGCTCAACACAAGCCTCATGGAAGCCCCATGTATGAGCATCTATGACATAGAATGCTACCTCTGTTATAGACATGCATACTTGCCCCATGCAACAACCATCAAAACTTGAGCAACTTTTCTTATGACCACCACCATGTGCCAAGACACTCCGATGCTTACATGGAACCCATGTTTGTGCTAGAGGCAAACTATGAGTCTCACACACAACTGTCAGTATCTCCAAAATCTCGGCTAATGCGTGCTGGCGATCTTCATTACAAATCTGGTTTAAAAGAATTGCCAAGTTATATCTGTGATAACAGAGGGGTAAGATAGAAGTCACAGAACAACATACGCATATACATGTATATACATACATATATATACATATGTATATATATCTTTGGAGAAAATAAACAGGACAAGGGAAGCATCATGCATGATAGTAGAAAACGACCTGATTGTATGGATGCTCCGAAATTTCTGAACTCCTTAAATTAACTGCCTGCAAAGAAACTGACAGCAGGTGACTCAGGAATTTTTAAGAACATATTAATAATAACTTATGAACAATCAATTCCGACACTGCAAACAACAGGGTCATATGACATCACTAATGGAACATTGTGACACTGCAGAATTGAATTAAGAATTATATATTCATGCTTTAGAAGTGAAGTTAAACTTACAATTATCATGTGATAATAACCCTCAAAAAGTAACACTAGGGAACGAATCAAGCATGAGCAAAACATGCAATTATAAGTTATAATGAAGAACAAAACTTAAAACAATACTCTAAGTGTTGTTTGTTTCAATGTTATTCAACCAGAATTGAAATTTCATATAGTGAAAATAACACCTAGAGTATCGTATTCAAATTTTGGTTAAGTATGTTTTTAGTCCCTAAACTTAACGCGAAATTGAAAATTTTCCTTTTCTCAAACTTTAACACAATTTTGTTCCCAAACTAAAAATAATAGATATAGTCCTCCTAATCTAATTGTGTTAATTCCTTTTTCAGGATGACGTTTGAATTGTTTACCGCATTTGACATGTTTCAGCTCAAACCTCAACTTGGAACACCATTTATTAAGCCTAAAAACTTTACCATGTTGGGTTAAAAGAACTACATCCATTCATTTTTAAAGTTTGGGAACCAAAATATATCAAAGTTTGAGACATGAACAAATTCCAATTTTGCATAGAAGTTTTGGGACTAAAATTTAAAAGCACATTTAACCCTTCAAGTTTTCTCCTATAATAAATAGTACAGTGCAAAAGAAATCCAACCTCAAGGGCTTTGCAGATTTTGTCAACCTCAGGAGCATAGTTAATCTTCGGTGAAGTCATTATCAACTCCAGTACAGCTACACATGACTGCCCTGCAGGCTCAAACACAGGTAGAGCCAAGGTTCCACGAACATTGTAATGTTGTGCATGGTTTAGGCGCTGATACTCTTTGCTAGAATAGTACTGAACATTTGGAGTCCATTCTGGAATTTTTTGCTGAAAAACTCTACCGGGAAGTCCCAGTATTTCATCATTCTCTCCATCCACAGAAAACATATACCTCAGAGACACTGTTCTATACTGATAAAGTCCATTACTATGTGGATCAAGAACAAATGGTTGGCCTGAAGTTGTGAGTGCATACCGGTTTCCATTCCTCACAGGTGCCCAAACCTGAGCAAGAACATTCTGTTCAGTCAACTCTTTGAAGTGGCGAAGTGCTTGTGTCATTCTTTCCTTGATTAGACAATAGCCATCTGGGTTTTCTGAAGGTGGCACAGTTACAGGAGATGGTGACACAGTTTTCTTGGTGTCATAATTTTCAACCGGATTTTCAGTTACTGCTTTTGTGTTACCTGAAAGTAGTAGCTTCAGTCAGAACAACAACTGCAGGTCCATAGAAAACTATAGCGTTCATGTTTAGCATAGATGTCTTTGGAATGAATGAATTATGAAAACTTATTCTTGGCTCAATATTATTATATCTAGTACTTCTACATTTAGAAATAACTACATTGAGATTTACTTTTAGGCTCAGGTGTCACTGGAACAGTCTATGAAAATTTGTACAATTATGCTGATGACATTTTTGAGCTCAATTTCATGTTATATCCAGCATTTCTGTGTTTATATTATACATAACTACAAAAGCCATAAACTCATCTTACATACACATGCCATAGTCAACATCCCAAGAAAGTTGGAATTGTTGACAAAAGAATAAGGAAATGAGTGCACATAATGAAGCCTTAAAATTTAACTGTTCAATTTATAAGATGGAGATGAAAAGAAATTTCATCTTTAGATTTGGAAATGCTACTTTATCATCTATGAAATAAAGCCTCACGAACGGCAAGGGAAATAGAGAAAGAAACTCCAAAGAAAAACTGTTGAAAAATACAATTCTAAATCTTAAATTTCACAATCAATTGAAGCAAGTTCAGTGGCTGTTATCAAGTTAGAGTCAACTTGAAATGAATCAAGTCATGAAAGTTGAAGAAAACTCCAAAATCCAATTCAAAATCCAAACTTAAACAAACCAAAACAAAAGAAAACATGACAAAATAGGAAACTGTGGCAAACAAAGAATGATACCTGCAGTTGCAATTCTGATTTGTCTCTCATCTTCAACATCAGAAAAAGCCCAGACAGGAGAAAAAGGTTGTTCAGAGATAGTGGATAAGAGAAAAGGAGACATGGGATTGGAGATCAAAGATATATGATCCAAGGGCCATAGACTTTCAAAGCCAATGTCAAAATCCATGGAAAAACCATGTTCCTCCTGTGGCTTTGACTTGGGAAGAAGGTCAGAATTTTCTTCCTTGGATTCTGACATTTTCACAAGGATGTCTTTCCTTGAAAACTGGGGTGTACAGAGTGATAAAGTTTGGAACTTTGTAATGATGAGAAGAATGAAGAGAGTTGAAAAAACTAAACAATAGATAACGATGGTTGAGTAAAACTGCACAAGGTGGAGAATATAAGAATATGTAACAAAATGAAAATTTTACTATGGATATGCCACTTGCTTGTTGAGAGAAAAGATAATTCAATGTTGAATAAACAGTGTTAAAAAGAAAATAATGATACTTTCACATCAACATAGTTTTTTACTCTTCACACTACCATTCATTTTATTTTTTTTCTTTCTAAATACAAAAATCCACTTTTATTATAACCATTTTATTCCTATAATAAACTGTGAAACGATAGTTATTGTGTCAAATAAATTTTTAAAAAAATATAAGAAATTTTTGTTGTTGGACCAAATGCCTAGGTACTTGTTTTTTTCTATGATATTATTGACACGTCTTTTACTACTTTGTACAGAGGGAAAACATGTTGGGGTTAAGAAAATAACATGGTGCTAGATTTTTATCAAGGTGAGGTTAGTTACAAATTTATTATTGTTTTTTGTCTTGTTACAATAAGACAAATTATGTAAGAGAAAATTTATGCAAGATAATTAAAGAAGATACTGGCATAAAAAAGTTAAGATAATCTTCATATGTTGCTGTGTATGTAAGTAGTAATTTTTTTGTCTCGTAGTTGTATCATTGTGGATGAAATAAAATAGCTTTCCATCAAAATCTGCCTTTTAATTAATTTACTTTATGAAAAGATCAAAGGAAAATCATGGGTTTATGCATATCCAAAATCACCATATTCTACTAGTCCTAACAGTGACTGGTTGTGGCATTCATAAATTTATAAATGATATTTCAAGAACTACCAGGCAAAAATTCAAATCCAAAAACATTTGAATTAAACAAGGGCTTTGATATTGTCAAAGCAAAAACTTGACAGTTCATTTTCTTTTGCAGTGTTCTTCAGTTTTTTTGTCAACCATGTATTGTTTATTATGCAGGCATCAAAGGTAGTTGGGGATGCCCTAACTCTGAGAATACAACAATTATAGGAAGTCTAAATTTTATGTGTAGGGTATATCTTAAAATCAAATGTTATGAACAAAAAAGTCTAAATCAAATTATGTTTTTATTTTATCGGCAAATATTAATTGTTAGTTATTATCGTTAGCTGAAACAACAATTTTATTTCTGAGGTATTATCTGTTTTGGAACTTTGAACTTTGTTATAGTTTTGTCTTTAAAAGACACATTGGAGGGTGGAGGGAAATAAGAATATTTAAACTTTGCTTGACTTCGACTCCTAAGTGATGTAAGACTTATTAGGTATACCGTGTATATATATATATATATATATATATATATATATATATATATATATATATATATATATATATATATATATATATAAAGATTTTTTATATATATATTTTTTAGATTAGAATATGATATTTTTTAACGTGTTGTAGATATGAT
>Ga0099822_1006086_pt1 | contig 15730 bp, 5 predicted proteins | sample CowpeawhiteBW_FD_76839 | JGI IMG/M metagenome (GOLD analysis project Ga0099822, IMG submission 76839) | Root nodule microbial communities of legume samples collected from California USA - Cow pea white BW | ecosystem: Host-associated > Plants > Roots > Nodule | place: USA: California | collected...
AAATGAAATCTTGTTATGTTGAGTATGAAATGGAAAACATGACTTGTTTGATTGGTGGTGGTTTGGCATGAGAATTGAATGCTTGATATGGCATGTGGATTTTGTTGGTAAAAGAGTTTCAAGAGAAACTCTTGGTGATGGTCGTTAGTGTATACCTTGATATCACAAAATAGTATTCATCCCAAATAGTATTCATCACAAAAGGAACCTAAGGAATAGGTCTAGAATATGATCAAACAAAACCAAAATCAAACAAGACTTAAAAAAACATTGAATCAAGAGCATATGCAATTTGAACTAAAAATGACAATAGTCATTTGGTGAACTGTGCGAGACAACTTGTATTTTGCTTAAACAATTAATGTTTTTATATTCAATCAAGACTGTTTCATTCTCTTTCAGATGCTTTTTCTCATCATATTTTCTTTTTTTTCACTAATTTCTTTCTTCTTCTCAAAAACTTGAAGAACAACTCACATAAAGGTCAATTTTCTACCACCAAATCAATGAACAAATGCATATGATATGGCATATCATGGTATACACTAACGACCATCACCAAGAGTTTCCCTTGAAAATCTTTTACCAACAAAATCCACATGCCATATCAATTGAATGCTTGATATGGCATGTGGATTTTGTTGGTAAAAGAGTTTCAAGGGAAACTCTTGGTGATGGTCGTTAGTGTATACCTTGATATAGGAGATGTCTAGATAAAAGAAGGTATCCTGAACTCTAAAAATTATTCACGCTCACATAGAGTAGAATAATTTATGTGATGAGAGTGGCATGAGGTTCTAGTCTTGGGACATATTGGGCCCAAGAAATTAGAGGATTAACCATGTGTGTGGTTGGGTGATAACCCTTTGCGTCTAGACTCTGCAGAGTTTAGAAGCTAGCACAGGCGCATACTTCCTTTAGAATTCTATATCAAGAGTATGATTCGGATATTGAGTCATAGAGTCTTGAAATTGTTTGCTTTCACATGATTTGGGTGCCTACTGCTTTGACTGTGCATAATATGATCTGAATATTGATTTGCTTTATAACATGATTAAAAGAATTTTTGCTCTAGCTTACCCTCTTGCTTGTGCCTGTCTGTTTTGTGTGGTTTTCTTTTTTACAATGATCACCAATGCTATTGGTGTGAGCAGATGTGGAGCGATTCAACAATGGGCATTTCAACAACTTAGGAAATTTCAATTTCCTTCTTTTTGAGCGAATTTCAAATTTTACTATTTTAGTTATTTGAAATGTATTCTTAAAATTCCTCAATTTCAATTTTCTTTTAATTTCCTCGTATAAACATGCCATTTTCCTCAAAAGATTTTCAAATTCTTCAAATAAATAAATTACTCTCTTAAATTGTCTCATGCAGACACACTATAAAATTTAATCACCTAGTTGCTTGTTGATCACTCAACCACTACACATTTCCAATTTACGTTGATTATCCACGAAACTCCATCGTGTTTGATCATTATGTTTGAACCACACCACTAATCAACTTCTCTAGTTTTGAAATTCCATGGGCTCCAAACACCAAACAACATTGAACAATTAAGATCAACATCACACGCAAATGGAACATTCATGCAGGATTGATGCATCTTATAATCAACTACCTCATGATAAATTGCAGACATGTAATCAAGTTGAATGTCATTGCTTGAATTACATCGATCAATAATCATTGTGAATGATTATGGAGTTAAAACAATTCCTTTCATCTTTTCCAATTACCATTTTTGCCTTATATGATTGCTCCTCTCACCTTTACATTGCAAAAGCAAACAAAACAAACAAACAAACATGAATTCGCTACTCAACATTACCGGGTTCAATAAAAATAAAGGGTTAAATATATTTTTAATCCTTAAACTTGAATGCAAATTTAGAATTTTTCCTAGTCCCAAATTTCGATACATTTTAGCCCTCAAACTCTAAAAATAAATGAAAACAGTCATTTTAATCCAATGATGTTAATTTTGCTAGACTTGTTAAACGATGTTCTAGACTGATATTTGAGTTGGAATATCTCAAATAATGTTAGTTTAAACAACTTAAAGTTTACCCTAGAACCTGTTTCACATGTCAAAAGGATGGTATTGAAGTATTTTCATTGATTTGAAAAGAGAAAAAAAAATTTACACGTGACATCTCGATATGGGTGTTATAAGTTGTGCCTATCTTTAGCCAAGTCATGTTAGTCCTACCTTGGAATAAGTTGAGCCAAGCCCACATTGGATTGAGTAGAGTTGTGTCCATGTTAGGCTGAGTATAGTCGGGCTCATCGAATGAAGTCACTCAGGCCGATGTGGTGTTAAGTTTAGTTAGGCCCACATAAGATTAAGTCAATTTGGCCTTATAAGATCCAAGAAATTTAAATAATTAAGTAAATAATTATTTAATGAATACGGGTAGTGGAAAGCTTTATGACAATTAATGCTAGCTTTTATGATGAGGAAAAGTACCAGCTCAAGGGGTTGAGAGTACTTGGTTATTATGAGGGGACTTAGGTTCAAGTCCTATATATTCCATATGTGTGATATTTTAATTGTATATTATTTAATAATATTCTTGATCATGATGAGTGATAATAAAATTCTAGATTTATAGGAACTATCACGAAACATGAATTGGTTGGATGGTTGGGCATTGGATTGACAATTGGATGGTTATGTGTTCAAGCCCTTATTGAAGCAAAATAAGTTCTTTTTGCGAAATCTCTTTTTAGGAAGAATAATGGTGAATTAAGGGTGAGGCAGAGTTCTTTTGGATATCCTTAATCAATCCGCACTAAAAAAGAGAGCTAAAATGGAATTTGGAAGCCTATTGATGCTAGAACAGTAGAAGGAGTCAAGAAGGGGGACGTTGCTACCAACAAGGATTACAATTTTTTTTTTGGCAATTGGAAGTAAGGAAACCAGGTTAGGGGAGCTCCTTTACATGTATACTTATTGTATGATTTTCGTGATGTATGGTATGATTGGATGTTGCCTATTTTGTTTTAAATTTCCATTGTTTTGAGTTTTTAGAAGTTTCCCAGAAACTACCTAGCTGCTTTGAAGACCCGTCGGGCGATGTATGAGCGAGAAGCCCATTTTCGGGTTTTTGAGATGAACCGCTTGACAATAGGGGTGTTTCCGCCAAGCGACATGAACCCTTGTTACGTTGAAGCAATTTTCTATGGATTCTTAGATGGTTGGATCTTTAGTAATGTTTCTATGCATGATTTGACAAATAAAAATTAGGTACTTGATGATTAATGTTATGTTCATATGAGTTTAGTGATTGATTTGGGAAGCATAAACATGAGGTAGTAATGTTAGGGGTCGGAGTTAATTTGTTAATGTGATTGTTGGAGTTAAAGCATGGTGAAATTGAGAGTTTATGATTGTATATAATGAATATGCATGTAGGAAATCTGAATTGTTATGATTTTATGCACTTGATTGACTGAAATTTGAATTGGGGGTTTAGGGTTTTCACTAGAGCGAGAAAAATCTAGGTTTCTGCCTAGAATATGATGTGCCACCTAGCGGCGCATTCTTGCCCCCCCAGGCGATAGAGTTGGCAACAATGACATTGTAGTCTTTTGGTTGTTTTTGGGCACATTTTGAATCCAGCGGGTGTTAAGTTATTTTTTACTTTTGAATTATGTGTGAATGGGGAAATTGTTATGGAATTATGTCTATGTATGATAGTATGATCATGTATAATGGTAAATTTTAGCTTGGCATATTATATGTGAAAAAAAATAGTTGTAGGCCTGTATGTGAAGTGTGTCAGATTGAGTATATTTGAGGTGGTGATGTGACCCCAAGAAGGCTTATAGCATTGGGCCAACGCCTAGGCCCATTTCTTTTAATTTCTTTTAATTTCTTTATTTTTTTAATTAAATAAATCTTGTTGTAATTGTGTTTGTTTTATAATGCGGCCAATTTCTAAGTCTGCTCCATGAGCACACATGTGGGTCATTATTTACTTCTCTACTTGAATATGTGTCGTGGTGTTTTTCTTGCTGAAATTGGTTTGAAAAACTTTGTTATACATTCTTGAATCAATATTGATGGCAAAACATGTCTAGATCTTTGATCCTATCGTTCAATGCATGTCTAATAGGTTATTTCAATTTTTTTACCTAGCTTTGAATTAGGGTTTAGGGTTTAGGGTTTTTGTGTAGCTATTTTACATGTTCGTTAATTCCATAGAAGTAGTACCTATTATGTTTTTCTTTTGCTGTTAAAATGTGATGTTAATTGAATTTGTTCAGTTCATTGAATGTGTCTAGTTTCCTATGTTTTGTTTGGTTCTTTAATTGCTAGTAGATTAATAGCAATTGTTCTATAGTGTACATTGTCACTGTTTTCTGTTTCAATTATGCTAAGTTTTTGCTTCTCTGCTTCATTGTTTCGTATTTCCTCTTATTGATTGAGGTGTGTATGTTTGGCCAGTGATGCTTGTCGATTGAACCATATCTGAATGATTCCATATATATGATTGATCTGTCTTTGTTCAGATAAATCCAGTGGAAATCAACTGGTTTAGTTGATGCTTAGGTTGATTTTGTTTTGGTGCTTTTCTATTGATTGCCGCTGTTCACATCTGTTCTGCAAGAATTTGGATTTTAAAGTGCCTAGCCAGTCAGTTTATTATGTTTGATGTTGTATATTTGGCTATTTGAAATTCATATTCTGCTATTTCGGTTTGCCAAACTGTTTGAGTAAAATATGATGCATTCTTGGGCTATTTCAAACTGATTGGAAAAACTGTAGTTCGTGTCTTTTATTTAACAACTAGATCACATTTCTTGTTTTCTGTGATTAGCGTAGACTATGCATTTTGACATGTATATCAGCTTCATTCTTGCCTTGATTGTGTTGCAAATTTCTTGGTTTGGTTCACATATGTGTGCACCGCCCGTGGATTTACTTGTGAGTTTTGCAGCTTTATTTTTTTCTTTTATGCAGTATCCACTATGTTGTGAACTGATTCTCGTAGCTTATAACTACTTTGGCTAGCATCAATGCTTCAAATTCTTTTGCATCTGTCTGTGTTATTACACTGTTGAATTTGTCTAGTGCAACTGTGTCATCTGTTTGAATCACCAAATCAATTTTGCTTGTGTGAAACAATTTTGTTGATTGATTACTACACTGCCATACCAAGATCTGTTTCTTTGTTTCCTTGTGTGTTTCTTTAAAATTGTTTTTGAGTTGGATCTTTGCAATCTGTCATATGCATTTGTTCATTGATTTGGTGGTAGAAAATTGACCTTTGTGTGAGTTGTTCTTCAAGTTTTTGAGAAGAAGAAAGAAATTAGTGAAAAAAAAGAAAATATGATGAGAAAAAGCATCTGAAAGAGAATGAAACAGTCTTGATTGAATCTGAAAACATTAATTGTTTAAGCAAAATACAAGTTGTCTCGCACAGTTCACCAAATGACTATTGTCATTTTTAGTTAAAATTGCATATGCTCTTGATTCAATATTTTTTTAAGTCTTGTTTGATCATATTCTAGACCTATTCCTTAGGTTCCTTTTGTGTGCCAACTTTATTTCTTAGCTTGTTTCTTGCTTGTCTTATTTGATTACTCTTTGAGTTTGTCTGTTTAATTCATCATTTGATGTAGTCCAATCTTAAATTTGAACTTTTATTGATTTTCTAACTTGCTCTTCTTAAGTGGCAACACTTGATTTTCCTGGTTTTCTTTGCTCTGGACACTCACTGTTGTTTGGCAACCCTTGTAGGTGAAATTTCATCTTGAAGGTGGAATTGTTATGAGTGACTCTGTTGTGAGAGTACACTGCCGACAGGACACATGAGTGAGTGGGACTTGAGAGCACCATAGTGATGTTGGAAGGAGTGCAACCATGAGAGGATTCATAGGAGTGAGCTGGGAAAAATTTCAACACTGGACCGAGAGAAACATAGCATATCATAGTTATTTTATTTTGTGATTATTGTTGTTTTCATGTCATGGTATTTTGTGTTGTAATTTTTTTCAGTTTGCTATTTTTGCTTCATTTGGCTTAGGTGGGAAAATGCTTTAGAGCAATCCCATCCTTAGCAAGGTTGTAATAGTTTAATCGTGTGTAGTGTGAAGCGTCAAGGGGTTCCAAAGGCCACTTGCATTTTCACTTAGGATTTAATTTGTCGTCTAGTTTATGTTTTCAGTCTTTATGTTTTCTTTATGTTTCAAATGTCCAGGTTTTGTGTGATTTGTGTGTTTGCCTTTATGTTTTAGGTCACTATGATATGTAGGTGCCATGTGTTTAACACCTAGTTGACCTTCTTTTGGTCTTTAGGTTTCAATTAGTCCACACACTTTGAAAATTGTTTTTCACCCAATCTGTCTTGTTTAGAATGTTCATTGAGAAATTTTGTGAAAGTTGTTTAGAGATCTTTGGCTAGGAAAGACTTGATTTTTAAGATTGTCCAAGAGACTAACCTCCCTTTCCTAGGAGTATTTCTAGACCATTTTCACTCCATTTTCTCTTTAGAAATTCTTCAAGTATCTTGTGAAAAATTGTTTGGATAAAAGTGTTTCCAAAAACGTTTTGAAAAGGAGTTTTCCTTACAGCAGTATGCATTTAGGTAGGTATAGTAGTGTGCATTTAGGTAAGCATAGTAGTCATGAGTTGCATCATACCATTTATAGTGACATTCCATTCTTTGGGGAAGATATAAGACCAATATCATTTAGAGATTGGATGTGGGATACAGAGAAATTGGTGCAACCATATTTTAATAAATATAGTCAATTTAACATTCTTAGGCATGTTACTTCTAGGTTTATAGGACGTTTATCTGAGTGGTGGCAAAAGAGACAATCTAAAGTGCAAAAGGGGAGAGAATCATGCATTAACACATTTTATGAATTAAAAACATGCATGTGGAAACATTTCATTCCCCCTTCATTTAGGATAACTAAAGAGCAACAGTCTAGGATAGAAGACTTCATTGATATAGGTGATGCATTCATCCAAAATCTTGCTAAGTTTTCTAGACTATTAAAAGATTTTAAGCACAATTTGGACTTGTTCTTGAGTAAACAGAGAAAGAGACAAAAACATAAGAGAGAGCAAGCAAAACTTAAAAAGCTTTAAGAGTATGAAAAGAAGAGAGCAAAAGAAGAGCTTGAGAAGCTTCGTGCTAAAAGAGAACAAAGGGAAAAAGAGACAAAAGAGAGGAAGAAAAGAGATGAGGAAGAAAAAGATAAAGAGGAGAATCTTAGAAAAGCCAAAGAAGAGAATGAGAGAAAAGAATTTGAAGAAAAAGAGAAAATAAGACAAAAGAGTGAGCTTGAAAGAAATTCACAAGTGGTAGAGTTAAAGAGCATTTCCAAAGAAAAAAGGGAACTCATTGCTAGGGATTTGGTGTACCATCCTTCACCACTCCCTTCTATGAAGACCTAATTTCCAAAGGGAGTAATCCCCTCTTTAAACTCTTCTCACTTTTTCATTAATTTTTTTTGTTTCCCTCTCAAACATTTTGTTCTCCATCTCATTCCCTTATTTCATCCTCCTCAAATTATTGTGCCAAAATACACTTTGACTTTAAAATTCTTTTCAAACATCAACTAAGTCAAAGTGCAAGACACTCTTTGTGTGTAATGGGTTGGATATCATCATTCTCATTCGTTAAAAGCCCATTTTCACACATTGCCCAATCAATTATATTGCATGGTCATTATGATTTTAATACCATTTTTTTATGACTATTGAAGATTTGTTTTTTATCCTGGTGGAACTTTCCAAATTGGTTGTTGTAAGCCTTTCAACAACCCTTTTGATTTGAGGACAGATCCTCTTCAAGAGGGAGGGGATAATGTGACCCCAACAAAGCTTATAACATTGGGTCAACGCCTAGGCCCATTTCTTTTATTTTCTTTTATTTTCTTTATTTTTTTAATTAAATAAATGTTGTTCTAATTGTGTTTGTTTTTTAATACAGCCCATTTCCAAGTCTACTCCATGAGCACACATGTGGGTCACTATTATGCGTCGTGGGCTTTTGAATCCAGCAGCCCAAATCATCCCTTGGAGTGTGAAGGCTTCTTTACATCATGCGTGCACCATCATTACTACGTGAGTGGCATTGGGCCTGAAAGTGGCATTTAAAGCCCATTATCACACCAGCCAGATTTCAAAGCATCTACAACATGATTGTTTCATATCACGTATGGAAGGCACAATGAAATCAGCTTCCCTCTTGGGCTTGCAAGTGGCAGCCCACTTCCTTTCCGCATGTGCAACACTTCACCAAATACATTCACTTTAGTCAACCAACCCATTATGTAAACGACGCAGCATAGTTAGGGTTTCCTTTCTCCTCCACCGGAACTCTGTCTTTCTCCATCAAATCTACCTCCAAACTCTTAATCTAGGGTTTCTTCTTTCTTTCTTGTCGTTAGGTTGTTGTTAGACGACGTCTTCATTCACGTTTTTCGGTTGTCTTCACATATATAAAGGCAAACCAAACACATTGTAATAGCTAGCTTAGATGAATGAATTGTGGTTTAATCCCTTTCTTCATCAGCTCACCCTTCACCTTAGACGAGGATTTCTCTTCCTAGGGTTCGAAACACCGTGAGTGCTGTGAGGATCCGTGAGAGAACGATAGTTATTCATACCATAATCGAGTCTTTCACTGCATATTCGGTCGATTTCACTAAACAAATCGATTGTTGGAGGCCGTTCCGATCATTCACCATCAATTGGAGCCACATTCCACCGATGAACGGCGTCGACGTCCTCATTAGGTGGTCTGGACTGTGTATTTCACTAATCATAGGTAGGTGTGGTTGTTGTGTTGTTTTAAAACATGCAATATTGACCAATTTTAGTAGCATGAGTTTACATGAATACTAATATGTATGATTATAAGACTTGGAGTATGTGGAGTGGAATTATAATGTGTAAATTGATGCAAGGTATAAAAACCTAAACAAGTAATCTGGATGTAAGTTTGGACTAGATAGAACCTTGGAGCGTGTGGTGCCTAGCGGTGAGGATTGACTTGCCAAGCAACAAACGCTAGATAAGTTTGGTTTGAGCTTGGCGCTTGGCGGCGAAATATTTTCGCCAGGCAGTCTGCGTTGTGATTTCTCCTAGCGACGCTTAGGCAGCGTCAAGCGACAGAACAAAGAGTAGTGTGCTCTTTTGGTTTGCGTTTTGCGTGTTTGTGATATGGGACTTGGACTAAGAGATGCTTTTTTGTGTCGTGAGCAGGTAGGTTCATGGCTGGTGGTGAACACGTGATAATATGAGTGGGAAAGTTAAAATTATGAGGCTCTCGTGTGAGGATATGAGTAGGGAGGTTCGTATGTTCCATGCTCACACTTGAGAGCTGCTATGAGCGGGGAGGTTTGTAGTTGTTGGATCACTTGTGTTAGACTACAGACGGGGAGGTCCGTAGAGTTGGACTATGAGCGAGGAGGTTCATAGAGGCAAGACCATGAGCAGAGAGGTTCGTGGGAGCATGTAATCTTAGGTCTATGGTCAAGTAATTGCTTGGGTGATTAGAATGTGCGTGGTCTACGAGGCTTTGGGTGAAACCTTAAGGATGAACTTTGTTGTAGCATTCCTTGAGTTGTGGCTCAGAATGATATCCCTTGAGTTATGGCTCGGGATATTGGGTAAACACGTTACATTTCTTGAGTTGTGGCTCGGAATAACACCCCTTGAGTTGTGGCTCGGGATGGCGGATGAACACGAGCATTCCTTGAGTTATGGCTTAGATTGGCGAGTATTGTCGGTGTGAGTGTGCGAGTTGTGGCTCGTACAGATGGGTCTAAGAAGATTTCCCTCTTCGGCGCTAGCCGGCGAGTTTGGTAGTCTTGGGACAATTATGAACTATGGTTCGTATTGGGAACTCCACCTGACGTTACGAAGTGTGGTCCGTAATAGGTTTTCCACATGTGTTCTACAAGTTGTGGCTTGTAGGTAGAGGCAGTAAAGGGTATCTTGAGGTTATCATCTAAAGACGTAGAACATGGATAACATGATGGTGACCATGTGGCTTTTAATAAAAGGATAGAGTTCCTTTGATGAGTGTATGTTTACGCAAATTTGAATTATTATATGTTACTGTTAGCTCATCATATCTGCTTGTGTCTTGTAATGATCGTCTATTGCGTTACACGGGACCATATGATGTTTCAGGTGGTACTGGTTAAGCATAGAGCTGGAGCGGGGCTAGATTGGGGAAAAAGCTTTATTAGAGCTTTTATTGTTTATGGTTTTGAATAATTTTCTAAACATTTATGTTACAGACTTTTATATATTGATTCGAGTTTTATACGTTATGGATTTTGGACCATGTTCCGGTGAAATAAAAGTTTTAATTTTCTCGCGTGTTGGGAAAAGACGATATAATAAATTATGTTTAATTATTATTTCTATTTAATTTATTTAAATTCGTAACATTCGATCGGGATGTTACAGGCGCACCCCAAGTTGAGTGGAGCTAGACCCACCTTTGGTTGAGCTGAGTGAAACTGGCCTTTAGTTGAGTTGAGTTAAGCCCACATCAGATCGAGTTGAATCAAATTGACGTTGGACCGAGTTGAGTCTACATGTGGTAGGTCTTGGGCCAAGTTCAAATCATGCAATTCTAATTCAAGCTAGGGCAGAGTTTTCCAAGTTCATACCCAATTGAACTATGTCGAGACTTGTTGAATCGAGTAGGGTTGGTTTGACCTAGTCAGATATATTAGATTGGATTCTCACTTTCTTATTAAGTTACAAATAGTAAAAAAGTAAGGATTGATTTTAATTAACTTCAAATATTTGAAGATCTGCCTAAAATTTAATACATTTTAAATGTTGTCTCGAGTTTACTATTAAATAGATAGACTTTCTTAAAGATATTCCAAATTTTATGATTTTAAGTTATGATTTTGTATTATTAACATAAAAAATAATTTAAAAGGAAAAAAGAAAAGAAAAGATTGAGTACATGACTTTAAAATATTTTCTCTGGCGCTTTATGAAATAGAAGCAAAATATAAAGTAGTCAAACTTTGGAGCAAATATAATAATCTAGCCTAACAATGACGAAATTGCCGAGCTGAAATATGAGGAGGAAGAAGTCAAAAATAAAGATAGAGAGTGTTGGGACTTCTGAGCAAATATAATAATCTAGCTAGCCTATTACATTTAAAAAAATTAATTCTAAAATATATAGATCATATAATTAAACTAGAAAAAATTCAAAACAATATTATACCTAATTAAATTCAGAGATATAGGTAATTATATTTCATGAATTTTTATTAAATTAATTAATAAAAAATAGAAATCAAATTTTGATGAAAAACATTACTAATATTAATAGGAATAGAACTATATCCAAATTTTATATTAAATTAATATTCCGAACCAGATTCATGTGTATCCAAATTTTATATTAAATTAAAACAGTTGTAGACTTTTTCAAGAATTGTAACAATCTTGAATCCAAACGTCGACATTGTGAATTATTGAATATCTGAGAACAGAGACAGCGAAGACGTAGTTTCCGGACAGTCTCATTCTGGAATTTAAGAAAAAGATTTTTTCACTATTTTTACACCGTTATCCGAGAGTAAAGAACAACACATCAAATCAAGTTATTTAATTGAAATATAAATTAAAATATTAAATATAAAAGTAATAAAATGGATGGTAGAACGTCATGGAGAGTGAATAAATTAAGATAATTCAGTTAATTGGTGGTCAAATGAACTGAATTTTAGATCGTGATTCAAAAATGACCCCGGTAATGTTTTCAGAATAAATATTAACAAATATTTTCATGAGGCTAATTTAAAAATATCAATTTTGACCACTTTTAAATACAATATAAAAATAACCAATCCATTTCTTCCTAGGCGGCTATTTATTCTTTTGTTATTATATTGTTAGTGTATTTGTTTGTCTTTGACAGGATGGTCAAAAGATATGAAATATATAAATAATTAAATCGAATTGAGAGAAGTATATAAATCTCTCATTCCCTGTCTTCTTAAGTACCTGGGTGTGTTTGTTTATTTCTTCATCAGAAAGTGCTTTTGTGATAAGTTTCAGTTTCCATGGCTTCAATGTCTCTTAGGTTCTCTCCCAATGTCTTTTCACTTACAAATGGTAACTATATATCAACACTTTCTTCTTATATATACTTCAACCATTTTTTATGTAAAATTTGTTTCTTTTTATCATTACAAGTTTTTTGGTTACTAATAATATTACCGTTGTTAATATTGTAGGTGGAAATCTATGGCAAAGCAAACATTCCAAGAATTTTTCCTATGGAAGTATGTTCACATATCATCTGTTTTCAATTATTTAACCTTTTTATTTGTTATAACTTTAATTTGTTATTACTTAACCCTTCCTAATTATTATAACTAATTTCGAAATGGTTCGGCATCTCAACCTTTCCATTTCCCAATATTCAAAAATATAATTATTCAACGTTAAAAAGATTTATAAGATTGAAATGATAATTTTAAAATACATTTTTCATTTTTCTTCTTTCTATCACTTGATATGATACCTTTATTACCACTTGAGAATCAACAAATATATTTTTTACTTTCATACTTTCTTTGTTTGAAGAAATTTTACTTTAAGACTTTTCCTTGTTTGAAGGAAATACTTTTATTTTTTATTTATTTGTTTTGCAAAATTTTATATAAATTGTAATAAAATAAAGGATAAATAAAGTTTTTTAAAATTATATTATTTGAACTTTTTTAAAGTATTTAATACTGTCTTTTAATGATGTATTATTGTCTTAAACACTTTAAATAGTGTGGTTTTATTTAATATCGTATCTTTACAATATATCTCTTATATTAATAGAAGTAAATTTGTTTGAAAAATATTTCATTTGATTTGTACCATAAATTTTAATTTAGTTTCCTCGTGAATTTGTTCATTATATTTTTCTTATATCTTCTTTTTTTTTTTAAATTCATGGTATTTCCTCTTTATAAAATAAAACGGCTGTGCACTACTAGTCCAATTTTTGTAAGTCGGTTCGGATTATCCCTCCATAAGTATCTGTATTTCTTAAATGCTGCAGTCATCATGAGATATAAATAATTAAATACTTTCATCTTATGGGAAATAAATATTAGATTGAACACTCAATTTTGAGATATTACTAAAATGGGCCCAAGAGCATTTTTCTTATAATTTCCTAAATAATAAAAAATTGAAAAGCAATAAAAAAAGTGAAAAAAATTTGACAATCATAAAATCAAGCAAATAATTGAAAGATTAAGTGAAAGTGAAGGTTACACAAAAATACTTAATATGAGAAATTTGCGTTAATTTCTTTTTTCTTTTACACTGTAATAATATTATGTTCAATGAATTAATTTTAAAATTATTATCTGCTTTGGAGTGACCGTTGCATCACGATTTTATTTTTACAAGACACTTCGATAAATAAAAGGAAGAATAAATATTTAAACCTGCTTATGTCTTATTTTTTAAAAGAAATGAATTTGTTTTCTAAGAAATATAAAAATAATTGTGACTTTTTCAAAGCACTTGAGGTACAGCGACCATAATTGACTAACCATGCGAAAAAAAAAAAATTCAAAACAGTTTCAACTATTTAAGTAACGATAGTTTTTGTCAACATCAACCATTTTGACTTTTTTTTTGTGCATGGTCACTGATACTGCTTGCAATTAACATTTTTGTGTTGTAGGTTCTTTTGCACCAAAAACTTCAATGCATCAAAGGAAAAATCAAATAGAATATAACCTTCCGAGGTTGCAACAACCGATTCTGAAGAATCAGTTCAAAAGTGTTGAAGGAGTGTCTACGAATGAAGAAAACAACAAGAAATATATTCCCAAAGCAGTCTCTAAAGAATATTTTGAGTCTGAGGAATCTCGTTCTTCTGAAACAAAAGACATTGTTGGCTCTGCGAAACGTTTCCTTGTTGCGTTATATTGGTTTTGCTATCCTTACACAATGTTTGGTCGAGTAAGTTCAATCTTTTTGGTATTCCTTTAATAGATATAATTAATGATTAATACTTAAACCAATTTATTTTTATGTATGATGTATAATTGAAGATGAATTTTATTTTTCTATCACAGTTTTATAAAAGATAATTTAAATTTATTTTTTAATATTTAAAATTTATATCAAGTATTAAAATAATTTAAAATTTATACTAATTGAAATTCAAATCTATATTGTCACCCGTTATTAGATTTACTTCATTTTAATCTTCCATTTTCTTAACATGAAGAAGTGTATTAGAATTGAATCGATTTTATGAAAATAAATTATAATTAAAGTAGTTTCTAATATCCTAATTGTTTCAATTTTTTTGACTTTGACAGACATTAAGCACGATTTCTGCATCACTTCTAGCAGTGGAGAAATTGTCAGATATATCATCTCCTTTATTTTTCATTGGTGTATTACAGGTGAGACTCCAAATATGTTGTTTTTCTTAAATATTCAATTATAAACAATCCTTTAACTTTGTGAAATAATATTTTTTAACTTCTTAAAAATGTTTCAGGCTCTGTTACCTTTCACGTTGATGGACTTTTATGTTAATGGCGTGAATCAATTGTATGACTACGAAATTGACAAGGTATAAACTTACTATTAGAAATGAATAATTTGAATCAAGAAGAATTTATCACTTCTATATGGTCAAAAAAAAATGCCACCTTTATAAACTTTTTGAAGGAAGTACTGGTTCCTTTGTATTTTATTAATCTCTGCTCTTTTTTTTTTTTCAGATAAACAAACCATTTCTTCCATTGCCATCTGGGGCATTTTCCTTTACAACTGGTGTTGTTGTTACCGTAGGATCTGCAATCATGGTATTAATCCTTATTTTTACAACAATTTATGTTCCTTTTATAGTAAACGAGGCTTATTGTTTTATTTTGGTTACAGGGTTTCTTGGCAAGCTATATGATAGGTTCTTGGCCATTATTTTGGGGTCTTCTATCATTCTTTTTAATATGGAGTGGCTATTCAATCAAGGTGAGTTCTGAAAAATTGCAACTATATATTTTTTTTCCTTAGTTGTTATCAAGTGACTCCACTATTGTTGTCAAAGTCTTGATAACGATGACTTATAGTAGATCCATATCAATTATAAAAAAACTAGGAATATGAGAAAAAATAAGTAGTTTTTTCTGAGCTGTCGTCACGTGACTCGACTATATTATTGTCAAAGTTGATAACGATGGCTTTCTTATAGTAGATTAAATTTCCGTAGTTAATTTGTCTAACTCATTAGCTTCTTTAATTTTTTATATATTTCCAAAAATAGACTCTTAATACCTTACGTTTTCTTGTTTCCTATATGTTTCTCGTGCTAACTTTTAATATTATATTAATCTTTTTTATCTTTTTGTTGTAACACAATTTTGTAACTTTTCAGGGTCCCTTTCTGAGATGGAAGAAGAATCCACTGCTTGCTGCAACTTGCATATATACTACTTTGGCTCTCATATTTCCCATTTCGTTTTTCTATCACATGAAGGTTTGACCTGTAACATATTAATAATAATGTAAGAAACATGATGGAAGAATATTCTTTTTAATGAAATGATTTGTGTGAAATATTGCAGACTTTTGTGTTGAAGAGAGCTGTTACCTCTCTTAAGCCACTGATGTTCTTTGTTGCATTCACCAGCATATACTCATTGGGTATAGCATTGTTCAAGGTAAATGTTTATTCTTTCTCAAAT
>Ga0099822_1006091_pt1 | contig 15725 bp, 14 predicted proteins | sample CowpeawhiteBW_FD_76839 | JGI IMG/M metagenome (GOLD analysis project Ga0099822, IMG submission 76839) | Root nodule microbial communities of legume samples collected from California USA - Cow pea white BW | ecosystem: Host-associated > Plants > Roots > Nodule | place: USA: California | collected...
ATTACTTACCAGTTAAGTTGTACAGCGAAAAAGACTCTTGAATCAGTTTGAAATCTTGATTTGAAGCTTGTAAACAGAAGAAAAATATAAGAAACAGTTAGATCAAAGTACATAAACGCCAAAAATAGTTACATAAAAAGTTTTTTTAAACCTGATGTTAAATCTGTCGCAGTGAACCATATTAGACATGTAGCAACCCTATAAAATACCATCATCGGAAAAAAATAGTTAGATCTGAGAAAAATAAAAGAAGAATATGAGTTGTTCGCTTGAGAAAGGTCAAAATGAAAATGAAATCTAGGTAATAAAACCATATGCCGCAGTGAACCATATTAGTCATGTACAAAAACGAAACAAATAGTTAGATCTGACAAAATATAAGAAGAAAATGAATTGTTTGCTTGAGAAAACTCAAAATAAAATCGACTTCTGGGTTTAAACCTGTAAAAAAACGCATAAAAAAGTTAGATCTGACAAAATATAAGAAGAAAATTAGATGTTCGCTTGAGAAAACTCAAAATAAAAACGACTTATGGGTTTAAACCTGTAAAATAACGCATGAAAAAGATAGATCTGACAAAAAATAAGAAGAAGAAAATGAGTTGTTCGCTTTAGAAAACTCAAAATAAAATTGACTTTTGGGTTCTTACCTGTAAAAAAATGCATGAAAAAGTTAGTTTTGACAAAATATAAGAAGAAAATAAGTTGTTCGCTTGAGAAACTCAAAATAAAATCAACTTATGGGTTTAAAACTGTAAAAAAACGCATAAAAAAGTTATATCTGACAAAATATAAGAAGAAAATGAGTTGTTTGCTTTAGAAAACTCAAAATAAAATCGACTTCTGGGTTGTTACCTGTAAAAAAACGCATGAAAAAGTTAGAACTGACAAAATATAAGAAGAAAATGAGATGCTTCCTTGAGAAAGGTGATAACACTTACGAAAAAAGAGATACAACATCTTCAGATCTGCTTAAAAAACGATATATTCAGATCTTCTCATTTGAAACAGCTGAAAAGAGGAAGATGAAGAGGTGTTGTGTGCGCGTGAGAAAAACAGAGAAAAAAGGAAGGTTGAGAAGAAGCTGAAGAGTCTAGAGTGTGTGTGTGAGTGGGAAAGACATGAGAAAAAGAGAGAGAGAGAGGAGACATAACTTCAGCATTTTGAATTTTTTTTAACCCTGTAAATTCTGTTTGATTGACACGTTAGCACTTTTTCCTATTTTAAAATGAAAAATTTGAATTGAATTGGATCATATATATTATTTAATAGAGAAACTTTCCATTTGTTAGTTCACAATTGTATATAGTATTAGATGTACACTAATTCTTAAAAAAATAATAAATATATGTCTATTACAATTTCATAAATTAGATATTTTATTGATAAGTATTGATAAAATATCTTATAGTAACAGACATGGATACATATTGGACACAAATACATAATCCAAATTGAAATATTGGTTATAAAATATTTGTTGCGGTTATATAAAGTTAACAGAACAAAAACTTTCCTTAACAATTTATTTAGTCGTCGTAAAATAATGACTAGTAAAATTATATTTTTTTAATGAATCTATAGTAACATTTTTAAAAATGTTATAATATTGATGTTAATAGTAACATTTTTAAATGCCGTAGCTATAGTATATATGTAGTAACATTTTTAATAAATGTTACTGAGGAAATGATACTATATCTGTTAAATGGCGTAGTGAATACATAATCCAAATTGAAATATTGGTGAATCATATGTCCAAACACAAGGATTGGCTAGATGGTACAAATGAAAATCTATTCAAATGGAAAATTATAACTATATTTATAATGAAAAATTGAAAAAAAATCGTGTTGTGATTTTTAAAATTAAATAATGTTAATCATCAATAAATTAAAATTAAAAAAATATTATTTTCAATTTAAAATTTAACCAAAATGAAAAACAAACAATTTATCATCTCAATCAAAATCTATAAATTGGTCTACCATCATCATTTTTAAAATTAAATATATTTTTGTCAAACAATTATATAAAAAAAAAATTAGTTTCTCCATAAAAACTTTAATTCTTTTATCCCTTACTTTTTAAAGCAATGCATTTAATCCCAAAGAGTGTTGAATGTGTTAAATTTTGTCTAACATCATAGCACTTGGATTCATCATTCTTCTCCATCTATACTTTGACACACAAACCATTCAGCCCATCCACTACATAAATCCCATTTCCATCTTCAACCTCCATTCTCCAAATAATCGCCAGGAGCCCCACACAGCATCCACAACCCGACACATCACTTCAATTCCATCGTCTTCAATCACCATTATATGATTCTTTTTGGTTTAATTTATTTTCTCCTTCTTTTCGTAATGTTTAAATAGAAGCTTCTACATTGAAATTGCTTGAAAGCCGAAAGCCTAACCATATCTACAATGGAAAACCCTTTTGTCCATTTAATTAAAATGCCTGAAGAAACTGACGTTAGTTTCACATGGAAAGAAAATGTGAATCCAAGCTCACCTCTTGGTGAAAGTTCAGAACCGTCTTTCTCGAAGATGCAATGAAATCTAAGAGATCCTGCAGGAAGACAAATAAATTACATTCTACTACTAAAAGAACCCTTCCCCCAAAGAGAAAACAGAAAGTCAGATAAACACCACAAGGATAGAAGATTATGTCACTTGCTTCTGCCTGTCATTAGATGTTGCTAATAAATATATTCATTTTCCACTTGATCATATGCTGAATCACACTGTGAACAAATAATGGTAACTTCCCTTCCCTTTATTGCATCAGGAAAATTGATTACCTGTAATTCCTTTCCCTATGGCTCAGTATATTCATGAAACTCAGATGAAAAATGACATATTTCTTGCCTCATCAATTGATGGATAAAAACTTCATGGAGAGGCAAATAAAATGGTATTTTGAAACTAGAGAGTTTCTTAACCACTTGTTGCATTGATGGCCTTAAGTCTGGTTTGGAGCACAAACATGATAATGCTACATTTACCACAAGATGTATGTCTTTAGCATCTTTTTGAAGAGGAAGAGGGAGACGTGAATCCAAGAGATCTTTCAACAACATACTTTGAGTAGTTGGGTTAAATAATGATGCAATTAGCTCTCCAGGATGTTTTCCCATTAATGTTTCCAAAATCACCACCCCAAAACTATAAACATCACACTTTTCTGTCACACTCATTGTATAAGCAAGTTCTGTTGCGGACAAAAAAGATAAAGTTAACTTATCAAAATATATTATCATAACAATTCTAGAAATTGATAAAAATATTGTGATCTTGTAATAGACAATAACATTCACCTGGAGCAATGTAGCCACATGTGCCAACTGCCAAGGTTTGATTTAAGGAATCAGGATCAAGGAGTCTAGCTGTTCCAAAGTCTGAGACATGAGCCTCTAATTCTGAGTTCAACAGAACATTGCTACTTGTTACGTCTCGATGAACAATTGGTGGGATACAATCATGATGCATGTAGGATAATGCCTCTGCCATCCCTTTAATCACATTCACCCTCTTATTCCAATTCAATTCCTTAGCTTCCACTTCGTTATTCAAAATATAAAATAAACTACCTCTTTCCATGTATTGATAGACTAGAAACATGCATCGATTGTGGAGGCAATAGCCATGAAGCTTTACGATATTTTTATGACGAATTTTTGTTAACATCTTCACCTCATTCTGAAAACTTCTTTCAAATGATGGATTTTGAGATTCCACACGGTGGAGCTTTTTTAGCGCAACAATATTTCCACTGGGTAATTGTGCTCTATAAACACTGCCATATGCTCCTGTCCCAATACAGTACTTGAGGTCAAAGTCTTCGGTTGCTTCAATGATATCCTCAAATGCAATTTTACCATCATAGTTCCATATAGAAAACAAGTTTCCATTCTTTGTTGCTATTCCTTCACACTTTTTCTTAGGCTTACATCTTGAGAAATATAATATTGAAAGGAGTAATAAAAGAATGAAGAAAATGATAGGAAGAAGAATTAACATGATCACAGGCTTACTTTTCCTAGTTTGAGGATTTGTTTGGTTGAGCAAGTGGCAGTATGAGAAATTGGGCATGTGGTGATCATTAATTAATGAGTCTTCCTTGAAATAGCAGTAATCTGGTACCCCTGATTTTGAATCAAGATCTTGTGAGAAGTCAAATGAATTGTATGAAAGATTTATATATGATAGACTAGCAAGTTCCTTGTGTAATTTACCCGAGAGATTATTATAACTAAGATCCAATCGAGTAAGCACGGAACTACTTCTAAAAGGAAATGGAATCTCACCAACAAGAAAATTGTGACTGAGACTAAGGTCACTGACACAACCAATTTGGGAAGTTATGCTTCCATTAAACAAGTTATGGCTCAAATCAACTATTGTAGCATAAGGACATTTCATGGTTTCAAATGGAATTGAACCACATAACTGATTGGATGAGAGATATAAAGAGAACATTTTGTCCATTTGAAAAAGTTTTGCAGGTATTAAACCCGAAATCTTATTATGATTAAGTCTCAAAACTTCTAATTGGAACAAATTCCCTAATTCTTCAGGTATGTAGCCTTCTATTTGGTTAGAATCAAGGAAGAGATGTACCAAATTCTCCAAACGACCTAAAGTAGGAGGGATTGAACCATTGAGAGAATTATTTGAGAGATATAACCTTTGTAAGCTTTTTAAATTTCCAAATTCTACTGGTATTGGACCAGTAATTTGGTTGGATTGAAAAAAGAAGTATGTCAAGCTTTCTAATTGACCCAAATTTGGAGGAATTGAACCTGTGAGTAAATTATCTGAGAGATATAATTTGACTAATTTTGTCAAATTACCAAATTCTGTGGGAATCCTACCTTCAAGTTTGTTTGAATCAAGATACATAAATTTCAAATTCATCAATTGACCCAATGTAGATGGGATTGAACCCGATAGAGAATTATGAAAGAAAGATAGCGTCTGCAATTGTGTCAAGTTACCAAATTCTGGTGGTATTGAACCTGCAATTGGATGATAGGAAGAAAGGGATAATAAAATTCTCCCATTGACAGAATTTATTAGGAATAATGCAATAAAGAGAATTACAACAACTTACCTTGGAGAATATTTTTGGACAAGTCAATATAAGTAAGATTTGTAAGTGAGCCTATTGCTGTGGGGATGCTTCCTCTAAGACCCATTCCAGTTAGATACAGAGTGACTAAATTGGGGAAGGCAGTGAAGTTCAACTTATCTATCCAAAGCAATTCTTGTGATGAAGGAGTCTTCATGTACCAACTGTCAATAGCAGTAACACTTCCAGCTTCATTGCAATCGATACTCACCCAATCACAATGGTCTGAGATATTACGGTAATCATTCCACCAACCGCTGTTGAGCAAAGCCTCGCGTTCCTGATTGATGGAAGAAGGGATGGTGGCACCAAACACAGATGATAGCTCACCCATCATATACAAGGTCATAACTAGTAAACTGCAAAAACAATTTGCCATAATTGATTGATTCATTGACTTATCAATTAAATTTGTTGTAATGATACATTTGCCATAAGATTTAAGGGTCGGTATATGTAGTAGTGACATTTTTTTTGTGGTGAGGAAAATGAAAGTTCAAAGACTTTGTTTTTCCCGAAAGAATTATGATATGATTGGTTGAAGTAAAGGTTATTTTATAAAATGGAATGTGATGTTTAAAATCCGGACGGCAGTACCCATGAATTTATCAATGTATTCACAGGTTGGTTTAGTTATCTGTCTAATCAATTATACATTAATGGTTTTTGGATTCGTTGGCCAAGAATTCCAAGAACTGATTAGAGCAAAATGTACGCAAGAGGAATAACAAAATACACATGAAATTCAATGTAGATAAATTAAAGTATTAATTAAGAAACTCTAATTTATAGTCACGGATAAATCACTGTGAAACAAGTTTTTCAACTTTTGCAAGTTCTAAATAAAGCATCAGCTTTTACTATCCTTCTAAGCTAGCGTGCTTCTTTGTTGGAAAAACACGAAATTTCTAATGTTCAAATATATAACAATCTAATTCTATAAGTACACAACCAGAATAGTGTTTTCGTAAGGCATTTTTTCCATACCAGAACAGGGACTATTTAATACTTTAAGAATTTTACAAGGACTCAAAACGTATTTTAACATGTATTTTCATTCGATATCTATCGATAATTTTCCCTTTTAGTTAAAGAAAAAATATTGTCCTTGAATGTTTGTCAGGGTTGTCCAAGAAACATAATTAGTGTGGGTATCTTTGGAAGGTTTTGTTACTTATATTGACATATATGGCTCTTAGTGAAGTTTATGGTTGTTATTCTTGTTATTAAGATTGTTGATAGAAGGAATTGGTATAGCTTGGGCTTGAAAGTGGTTATGATTTTTTGCTTTTTACTGTGAAGGATGTGTAGTTGGTCCATTACGAAGCTTCTTTAGCATAAAAGATTTTCAAAAGAGAATCCACATAACTGCATTTACAGACAAAAGCAATAACACAACCTTCATGTCATGAACAAGCTCTAGATAGCAACTCTAAAGATATGTCAGCAAGCATCAAAGTAAAATTAGTTCCACAGACAAATTCGAAGGTAATCTAATTCAATTTCAAATGACAGTGAAAAATACAAATGAGAAATTTCGTTTTCCACACACCAAAGATGAAAATGGATGCAATGCATTGTTAGTAAACATTAAAACGCGGGTAGAAACGACTCACGAGTTTATTGAAGATTGTGAATACGAAGACTACACGAACGACGAGAAGAAAGAAGGTGAAAAACAGGGAGATCCTTGAGCGGTGAGGCCAAACCCTAGGCTCGTCGTTCAAGAAGAAGCGGACATGCCAGTCGCGCTCCTTGGATGAGTATCGATCGTGGTCGTCGAGTTGGCGAGGTGATCGTCAAGAATGAGTGGTGAGGAATCGCCACCACCACCGACGGTGATGGCAACGATGACGACGTCGCACTTCATCGGCGAATTGGAGGCACAAATGTCGTGGGAAGAGGATAGAGAATGGAGTTGGAATGTTGTTCGGTCTTGAATCTTCCCTCCCTCACTGAATGACTTCTCCGGGAATGTGATAAAAGGGTTTAAAGAGAGAAAATGTTTTGTTGTTCGACTAGAGAAAGGAGAAGGAAAATCGGGCTTAGAGATGAGAGTTTGAAAAAAATTGCGAAAATTGAAAACACTTACTATGTCAGTGGAGATTCAATTGAGCATATTAAGTAACATATTACCATGGTTTTATAGTATAGACAAACATAATATATACTTGTTATGACTTTCATAATCTCACGTGAAATAAATTGAAGTTTATTACAAAAATGTTATTGCATTACTTATGACAGTTAAACTACCATCATCATAGAATGTTTTATACTTTGTATTAGTGTACCTTACTCTTTTCGAGTTTTCTTTTATAACTTACGTATTTATGTGAAAGAAAACATGTACACGCACAGATAGGTCAATACTAGTTTTATTGATAGACTTTATTTGCTTGATTTCAAGTTTTACATTATTGTATTTGACGTAGCTTTTCTAGGGATTTGAAGAAACAGATCAAAGAGTCTGGTCGTGCCAAAATTTGACACACAAGAATATTATTGTGAGTTCAATAAAATATTACTATTTGTTACATCTCAATATAATATGACGATGCATGTAAGATAAAGTTTGTGTGATCCTTTTAAAGACATTTCCCCTCTTATTCCTATTTAGCTCTTGAGCTTCCACATCATTATTTAAAATATAAAATAGACTTCCTCTTTCAATGTGTCGATAAACAAGAAACATGTACTCTTTTCGGAGGAAAAAGTTATAAGGCTTTACAATATTTTTTTATGATGGATTTCTGTTAATATTTTTGGTAACAAGTAGGACCAAAGTAACACTGAAATATCATATCAAGTAAAAACCCAATGGATAAGTGGAATGAAGTAAAAACCCAATGGATCAGTGGAATGGAATTGTGAACAGAATTTGAAATGATGGAGTTTGGTTTACAAGAAATTAAAAATGGAAAACATAACAAAGCCACAAGTAATGAAATTCCTAACATGGATACCTGAAGAAAGGGAATGATGAAATGAGTAACAGAATTGGTTTAGAATAGAGAGAAAAAATGAGCAGAGAAGGAGCATAAACAATTAGCAGAGAGGATTGCATACCAGACATGTGCCTCTCTCACTGAATGAATTCTTTTAAATACACGTTTTCCTTCCGTTCATGTGTGCTTCTCCTCAATGCCTTGTCATGCAGATCCACTTCCACTAGGCCCCTTCCTTCCACTATCTTTTCTGTTATTTTCTTTTTTCTTGTAGCAATACCCTTCCCTTTAACCTCAACCTTGCCCTCAAGGTTGAATTGAGGATAAGTATTATGAAATTCCTCAAAGTCTTCCCAAGTACCTACATTGGCTTAAGTTGATTGCCATGCACCTGTTGTATATCAGCATCATTATGCTTTATTTATAACTCTTTGCTGCAGCACTTTCATAGGACTTAATATTGGTCCAAATTCATTGGTGGTCAAAGGTAATGGTATATATTGTTGGGAGTGAGTCCCTTCAAACTTTTTTAAGTAAAGAGATGTGGAAAGCAAGATGAATTCTGGTTGTATCAGGAAGCCTAAACTTGTAAGCAACTGGACCTATTTTCTCCACCACTTCAAATGGTCCAAAGAAGCGCATGCCTAATTTTTTATTCTTTCTAAGAGCTACTGAATGTTGTCTGTGGGACTACAATTTGACTAATGCGAGATCTCCAATGTGCAGCTGAAACTCTCTTTTCTTTTTATCGACCTGGAGCTTCATATAATTTTGAGTCTTCATCAAATTGGCTTTAAGTTGCTGCAAAATTTCCAAAACCAGTTCCAAATGATATAAGTGATCATTCCATGTAGCATTGAAGACCAAAATATCATAAAAAAAAACCAACACAAATTTTCATAAGTATTCCTTGAAGATCTCATTCATTAAACTCTGGAAAGAGGTAGGAGCATTAATTAACCCAAATGGCATTATAAGCCATTCATAGTGTCCATGGTGGGTTCTAAATGTCATTTTATGTCTATCTTCTGGTTTCAACAAGATTTGGTGATAGCCAGATCTTAAATCTAGCTTTGAAAAGAAAGTGGCTCAAAATAACTCATATATAAGTTCATCAACAATTGGAATGGGAAAGGTATCCTTAATGGTGATAGCATTAAGAGCTCTATAGTCAATACATACCCTCCATGATCCATCCTTCTTCTTGACTAAAATGATTGAAGAAAAAGGGCTTTTGCTGGGTTGTATTATACCTTCATCAAGCATGCCTTGCACCAGCTTTTCAATTTCAGCCTTCTGACTATGACTGTACTGATAAGGCTTAACTTTGACAGGTTGGGATCCTTCAATCAAGGGAATTGAATGATCATGAAAACACTGTGGTGGTAACGATTTTGATGTGTCAAAAATCGAGCTATAATTATGTAACAACAAAGGCAATTTTGGTTTAATATCAATAGGTAATTCCTTAAGTGGAAAATGAAACAAACTTTCTTCAACCAACTACATACTGAACACCTCTACAATTGAATCAGTGTTCATCATTCTTCTTATGTGATGCAAATGTGCTTGTGTAGGTGAGCAATCTTTTTCTCCCTGTAACGTTATGAATTTCCCTTCATATAAGAACTTCAAGTGCAACAATTCATAATCAACGATGTGAGAGCCTATTGCTTTTAAGCAATTGGCCCCTAATATCAAATCAGCTCCTGAAATTGGTAACATAAATATAGGTAATTCAAATTTAGCTCCTTGAACTTGAATATTGAGTTCTTTAATCATTCCTTCTACGGTCATGGAATTTCCATTCCCCACCATGACTCTAAACAATGGTGCTTTTTCTATAGGTAATTTAAGAAACTTAGCAATCCTTGGTTGTAGGAAATTATCAGAGCTACCTCTATCCACTAATATTGTAACTGACAGAGTATTAATATATATGAGCAATAAAATGAATGGTACCAACCCCTACGCCACCCTTCATAGCATTTAAAGACAAGTGATGATTATCTTCTAATGCTACATCAATATGTGTAGGCATGCTGGAAATCACAGTGTCAGCATCGTGATCAACTTTAGAGCTCTCTTCTTCAATTAGTAACATCAACAATTGCCTATTGGGACATTTGTGATTAAAAGTAAATTTCTCATCACATAAGTAACATAAATCTTTTTCTCTCCTCAATTGCATCTCAGCATATGTAATTCTCTTCACATTTACATTTTTGGTTGGAGGAATAGGAGGTGTAGGTAGCAACGGTGGTAAAGATTGCTTAGGAGTATTTTTTTTCTGGAACTAGCATTGACACTGCTAGATGACAAAGAAGAATATTTGTGATTATAATTAGTACCACGTTGTTGAACGAGAGGTGTATACTTGCTTTCATACAATTTTGCCAAGGCCATTGCTCTAAGTAAATTGGTGGGACACTAGGCTACCACATCCCTTCTAATCTCACGGTTTAAACCACTTAAAAAATAATGCAACACAATAGCATCGCTAAGACCTTCAAAACGGTTTGCCAATGCCATAAACTTCAAATAATAATCTAAAATAGTTCCTGATTGTTGGAGCTTGAAAAGGTCTGCCATAGGAGAATCAAAAGGAGAAGGTCTAAAATAACTTTCCAAAGCTCTTGTCAAATTTGGCCACGTCTGTACAGCTAACGTACGGTGCAACATTTGGAACCACATAATAGCTTCCTTCTCAAAGTGAATTGAAGCTATATCCACTCGTTCATTATCAGGAGTTTTGTGATAATTGAAAATTTTCTCTACCTTAAAATTTCATTCCAGTACAAGGGATGTACCATCAAAGTGAGGAAAACCCAGCGAAATCTCGCGTGCAGGTCGCGTAGAGCTATAGGGTGTCATCACTAGCGGTGAGTTCATTGAGTTCGAAGCATCAATGTGCGGAGTCTGACCTTGATTGAGCATATCCAACGATTTATGCATTTGGTCCATTCGATCATTGTTAGCGATTTGAAACTGAATGATCAAATCACAGTTTGCCTTATCATTTTCCGATTGTTTCTCAATCCAGCTCAAAATCAAAGTAAGTTGGTTTGGATATCTTTCATCCTTGTGTTCTCTTCCATTGACGACAATGGAAACACGAATGTAACAAGTAGGATTAAAGTAACAGTGAAATATGAGATCAAACAGTAAAAACCCAATGGAACAGTGGGATGGAATTGCGAACAGAATTTGAAATGATGGAGTTTGGTTTACAAGAAATTAAAAATGGAAAACATAACGAAGCCACAAGTAATGGAATTCCTGACGTTCAATGCGGATACCTGAAGAAAGGGAATGATGAAATGAGTAACAGAATTTGTTTAGAACAGAGAGAGGGAGAGAGAATGAGCAGAGAAGGAGCAGAAACAGTTAGCAGAGAGGATTGCATACCAGACATGTGCCTCTCCCACTAAATGAACTCCTTTAAATACATGTTTTCCTGCCATTCACGTGTGCTTCTCCTCAATGCCTTGTCATGCGGCTCCACTTCCATTGGCCCCTTCCGTCCACTATCTTTTGTGTTATTTTCTTTTTTCTTGTAGCATTTTTACTTCATTTCAAAAACTTTTGTCATATGGAGTTTTTTTTAACACGATAGTATTTCCAGTAGGCAGTTGTGCTCAATATGCGTTAGTCCCAATACAATACTTGAGGTCAAAGTCTTTGATTACTTCAATGATATCCTCAAATACAATCTCTATTCTTTGTTGATATTTTCTTCACGTTTTTTTTTCTTGGAATACATCTCGAGAATATATAATATTGAAAGGAGTACTAAAATACCAAATAAAATGATAGGAGTAACAAACAACATGATCATTGACTTGTTTTTTCTAATTTGATGATCGATTTGGTAGATCAAGTGCTAGTATGTGAAATTGGATATGTGGTGATCATTAATTAATGAGTCTTCTTCAAAAGAATAGTAGTCTTGCACCCTTAATTTTGAGTCAAGGTCTTGTGAGAAATCAAAATAAATGTATGATATACTAACAAGTTCCTTGTGTACTTTACGTGAGAGATTATTATAACTAAGATCTAATCAGCTAAGTATGGAGCTCCTTTTAAAAAGAAATGGAATCTTACGAACAAGAAAACTTTTACTAAGACTAAGCTCATTTATTCTTAAACCTCTTTTATCCGCATAAGAAGTAACAAAAATCTCAAATTTCCCCAATGAAATATAGGGAGCAATTCGAGTATCACTATGCAGAAATAGCCAAAGTTATGAATGTTTAGCTAAAACCACTAGACTGGATGTTGAGTTGGATTTTCTACGAGATAAAACTATTGATTAAGATTATATTACCCACGAGATTTAAAGGGACATTCTTACATGAGATACTCTTGGAGATAATCTTAAAGACAACCTTTGAGATAATTTTGAAGATAAATCTTGGAGAGCAAATTAATTGATGTTATTTAGTGAATTGAAAATATTTGTTTATAAATTAAATTAACGATAATCATATGTAGTGGCGGAGCATCTTGAAGCAGGCAAAGACCACAGTCCCCAAACTTTTTCAATTTTTTTAAATTTTTTAAACTTTTTTAAAATTATGTGTTTAACATTTGTTAAACCATTTATTTTTAAAATTTTTAAATTATATATATATATATTTATAAATTAGATAGTAGTATATTGAAAAGTTAATTAAAATAAAATTAGGTATTTTTTATTTTTTTATAGAGTATAACATTTAATGTTAATAAATTGTAAAATATAAAATCAAATATAATAAAGAAAAAAATTAAAATAACTTTTATTTTCAATTCCCATTGTCTTTTTTTATTTTTCACATGTTGTATTTGTCTCTCACCCTTACATGATTTCATTTTGTTACGTTACCAAGAAAAAAAAAGTTAAACAAAACTATATTATCTTTGTCCTCATTTTTTATATCTTCTCATTCCATTCTTAAAAAAGAAAAAAAAAATTCTTCGATTTCACTTGGTAGTAAAATACGTTTAATATTTAGGATTATTTTTTTTATCTTATGACCCTTTTGTATATTTATTTTTTGTTATGAATATAGAAGAGCAAGTAATGTATTATATGATTTTTTTATAGATAATTTTTAATTGTGACTTGATTATCATAATTTTTTTTAGTAATTATGTCTCTCAATTATTGATTATATTATAATAAATTATTTTTTAGTCTTAAACTTGTTTTTTAAATAGGTATATTGATGAAAAACAAAAGAATAAATCCATTTTTAAGAGGAGTGAAGATCAAAACATGAAAATATGGTTGCTCATCGCATAACAATGAAATGAAATGAAATGCAACTTTTGAATAGATATGTGCACATTAGGAAAATGACAATGAACATTTTGTAGATAATATGATTATTTATATTGAAAAAAAAAATAGTTAACAAATTTTGTTATGATTGAATTATTTGATAAGTTCAAGAATATGAAAAAACAATGGACAATTCGTTAGATAATGTAGTTTATTTTATAGTTATAACTATACTAAAATATTATTTATTTTCATTGAATGAGTGATAGTAATGTTAAATATATAAATTTTAATTATATTATTTTAACTCCCCAGAAATTTTGGTCAAGATCCGCCACTGATTATATGATAGTCAATAAAGAATTTAACTATGAAAGAGTCGGAGAATAACCTATTTTTACACATGTTTTTATTTATTTTTTCTTTACTACTTTAAAATCTCCTTTAATGTTTTTATATTTTAATCCTTATTGTAGATTTTAGTAGGTTCAATTTTGTGTCAAATCATGAATGGAATTCGTTGAGAAAACTTGAGTTAACTTAATCTTTTTAATATTTTTTTTTGTTAATTTTTTATACAACAACCAACCAATTTAAACAATACTACACAATTAGTGGAATCCTTTAAATGGTTAATGCAAGTTTTGATGTTAGAAGATTAACATTTATCTAATCGGGGCAACGACAACAATCAATATTCAATCTTTAGATATTGAATCTCAATATAACAATTTTTAATTATAGCTGAATAACTATTTACTGAATAACAATTTATTAATTTTAGAATCAAATGTCTACCATACACCAATAATATAACTATCTTGATCTATTTCAAAGGAACAATAACTATATTAACCGAAATTTAACTTAAATAAATAATTGTTTTACTATTTTTTTTAATTTTAAACCTATATTCCTAAAGTTTATTTCTCCAAAATTTTACTTTAATATATATAAAATCTAATAAAGCTTTTAAGAAATATTTGAATTTTTAATATTTTTTTAAAATACGTTTTCCTAAAATTCTATTCAACTTATACATTTCAAATATATTTATTTTATGTAATATACATATGTTCTTACGGAGACAAAAAAGAGATATTAGGGACACAAACAACACCATACCTCAATCCTTGACCTCTCGAGCCGGCTCCTTCTCGGTTTCCAAATGTCATCTGATAGCATACACGGCTTGGACCGTTAAGGAGTTGCCTACGGAGAGGGTTCCGACGATCAAGTCAGCAAAATGTCTCTCAAAAAGTCAAATCTGCACTTCTTATGGGTTGGGCCATTATTTGGATCCTAGATGGGCATGAGCTAAACCTAGGCCCTGAGTTAGTGTTTGTTGGCACCAGGGACCTTGTTTGCGGCATTATAAGTTTGGTGTTACCAGTTTGTTACGCATAGTCCTTTACCGTGGACAGTCTGAACCGCTATGTTCAGTTTGCTGATTTTATTAGCAAAAATATGCCTATGCGACCTTGGTCATATACTTGTCTTGGTCCGCCTAGGTATAGGACAACATATTTAACTTATGTTACTAGTATATTTGTAACACATATTCTCTAAATTAAAAAAAAAAATTAAAACATAGAGAAAAATTTTCAAAAATTTATATAGTAGAGACAATATGTTGTATATCTATTAAGCATATATAATCGATGATATAAAAAGTAGATTCCTTAATTTGATTATATCACGATTACATCAATGTCATGTAAGCCAATGTGGTTTTCACTTCCCAAATAAACTTGTTCTCGTGGGTATTACACGAACCCGTCTCTGTTTTGACAGAAAATCTCTACATTGACTAAGTATGAATATGGGTAAGGAGAATCCCCGACTTTTCAATTGGGTATGAGGATGTACATACATTCGTCTTGTCCCCGTCCCCATACCCGTAATACCCTTCCCTGTCATATCCCCGTCCTCGCTTAAATTATTTAAATATTCACATAATCAAGTAATCTTTATATAATATATATATATATATATATATATATATATATATATTAGTACACACTTTCTATTTTTTATTTCTTCTAATTGTTTGGTTTGTCATTAAATTCATTCGCATCTCCAATTAGGGATGGCAAATAAACCCGCCCTCGTGGGTATTGTTCGAACCCGTCCCCATTTTGACGGGAAATCACTGCATTGACTGGGTGTGGGTATGGGAAATCTTCAACTTTTTCAATTGAGTATGGGGATGAGTATAGTGATGTACATATTTGCCTCGTTCCTGTCCTCAAACCTACTATAATACTCGTTTCTATTTAAATTATTAAAATATTTATAGTTAATCTCCGCATTTACATTACATTATTAATATATACATTATTAATATATATATATATATATATATATATATA
>Ga0099822_1006097_pt1 | contig 15718 bp, 13 predicted proteins | sample CowpeawhiteBW_FD_76839 | JGI IMG/M metagenome (GOLD analysis project Ga0099822, IMG submission 76839) | Root nodule microbial communities of legume samples collected from California USA - Cow pea white BW | ecosystem: Host-associated > Plants > Roots > Nodule | place: USA: California | collected...
ATATATATATATATATATATATATATATATATATATATATATATATATATATATATATATTATTTTGATGATAAATTGTATGTTACACTTTCACACTTTCATATAAAATTTTAAATGTATATAATAATGTCACATATTTAATTTAAGTAGTTGTTCTTGAAATTTGGTCCATCTATAAAAATTATTTGTTTTTAGATGATTTTTTTTTGTTTGACTTGCATTACACATTTTTTCAATATGCAAGTGATACTACACAGTACCAGTAGTTTGACCTATATTAGTAAGTTATTTTTGATTTAGGAGAAGACAAGTCTACAATTCATTTTTTGAAGTTTTAATTTATTTGACCATGTTATTTCATCTATTTCACTTTGCTTCTTATTCTAGATAATTTTATGATATAAAATAGTAAATAATAATCATATTTTATTAAATTTTATTATCAGATGTGCTTATTTTGAATAGAAAAAAAAATTAATTAGAGCAATGAAGAAGTCATTGCCATTAATCAAGGTCGCACTCAACTGCATAAATTTCTAAGACAAGTTGATGGCACTGATGAATGGTCACAGTTCTTCATTTCACAGATTGTACTTTCTATGAATTCTGACGGATGGATTTGCAACACGGTTGAGGAGATAAAGCCTCTGGGGTTGCAGCTTTTGCGGAAGTATGTTCAACGTCCTGTTTGGACTGTGGGGCCTCTTCTACCCTCTGCCAAGGGTTCAAAACATCGTGCAGGAAAGGAATCTGGTATAGCCCTTGAAGCTTGCATGGAGTGGCTAGATTTGAAGGATGAGAGTTTTGTTGTCTATGTTTCTTTTGGATCACAGAACACGATCAGTGCCTCCCAAATGATGGCGTTGGCTGAAGGGTTGGAAAAGAGTGGGAGATCGTTTGTTTGGGTTATAAGGCCACCTGTTGGTTTTGACATTGATGGAGAGTTCAGGGAAGAATGGTCGCCAAAAGGGTTTGAAGAGAGAATGAGAGATACCAAGAAAGGTTTGTTGGTGCAGAAATGGGGACCCCAATTGGAGATTCTGTCACACAAATCCACATGAGTGTTTTTGAGCCATTGTGGATGGAACTCTGTGTTGGAGAGTCCTAGCAATGGGGTCCCAATGATTGGGTGGTCACTGGCTGCAGAGCAAGCATATAATGTGAAGATGTTGGTGGAGGAAATGGGTGTGGCTGTAGAGCTCACTCGAACTGTGGAAACCACCATTAATTGAAATGATATGATCTCCTCATATAAACTTTATAGAATATGATAATCATAAATCGTATTGACGAGTTCAATATACACTAACTCAACAACATTTTATATATGTACAAAAGCAAATGCGATCTTTGCAATATTTTGACGTATATCATCTTCAATATAGAATCTTTTAGGAACGAAATTTAATTATTAATACTTTATGAAATCACCAATAAAGTAACTTTGGTTAATTTTTGTGTACTTTACGAATTTATATATTTTATTTATTTTTTATTATAAAAATAATTCCATTAAATTAATAAATTATAAATGTTGGTGGGTAATTACAAATAAAAGAGGTTTCAAACCTCTACAAAATAATAGTTAGCAATAGAAGAGGTTAAAACCCTCCACAATATAATTCGGATACCAGGGGTTGTTCAAAACTTCTGCAAATAACTTGTGGAGACTCTAATTGTAGAGGTCCAAAAAATCTCTACAAATTAATTTGTGGAGGGTGAAAACTCCCGCAGATCGAAAAAAAAACCTCCACTAAATATTAATTTTTTTGTAGTGTACACAGTACCAGTAGTTTGACCTATATTAGTAAGTTATTTTTGATTTAGGAGAAGACAAGTCTACAATTCATTTTTTAAAGTTTTAATTTATTTGACCATGTTATTTCATCTATTTCACTTTGCTTCTTATTCTAGATAATTTTATGATACAATATAGTAAATAATAATCATATTTTATTAAATTTTATTATCAAATGTGCTTATTTTGAATAGAAAAAAAAATAATTAGAGCAAATTATTTAAATATAAAAACTCTAATTTAACACTCTATCTTTGGTAAATAATCAAGACAATAAAAATAAAATAATAAATTTAACCAAAATAACGGCGCAATAGTAATGATAATAATATAATCGTACCGTACAGAATCGGAGGTATAGGTACTCTCATACGAATTTGTGTATGAACGTATACTAGTTAATTTATATTTATAAAAGAAGTAGCAATCTTTTTTCATATTTATGTATGAATAAATAAATAAAATGTTTCATCTACATGTTTGTCCTCCTGAAATATCATCTATTTTTTTTTTTTGGATTTAATGTCTATATTAAAGTAAAATAAAAGATGAGAAAACCCTATAGATTAAGTAAATTCTAACGTCTTGGACGCCAGAAACTCTTCTTACCAACAAGAAATCGATTTTGATACAATGTTACAGACCAATGAAGTGAATGCAGAACTGGACCAAGCTTGTTCATCATTTCCACACTGTCTTCAACAAGTACATACCCATCTGGTCTCACTATGCGATCTATCTCCACAACCACATCTACAATCTCACATCTCACGAACACAAACATCATAATTAGCACGTATTTATATTATAATGTTGTTTTTCTACATATAACAGAAGTTACTGGCTATGGTTTTCTCTATACGCATACCTTTGCTCAAGATGTTTGAAAAGAAAGCTTGCATGAACAAGATCATAGGTTCGAGGGTATGTACTCAAGGACTCGCACCAGTCATGATATAATCCTATTAGCCCTCGGTCAAATATGGTAGTAAGAGTATCTGGCATGTCAATGGGTACTACATTCATCACCCACACAGGTAGATCAACGAGTGACGCGGCAAATCTGAAGGGAAAGAGAGAAAAGAACATGCACTTGAAAGGTAAAGAAGCAATTTTAAGTTTTTGTGAGAACATGCAGATAATATAAAAGTAAATTTCAAAGAGTGGCATGATGAAATTGTGTAATGAATATAGTTTACCCTGCATAACCAGCATTCATGTCCATTACATTTCGAACACTTGACCAGTTTATAGAAAGACCATCTATATAAACGTCTGAAACTAGTTCAGACCAGTGCTTGGTGTCATTCAAGAACTTCTCAGTGGCATCTGATTCACTCGATAAGCTTGGAGGTATAGCAGTGAGCCTTTGGGGCCAAGACATTGGCCAGCTCTGAATGTTACCCTCACCATCAACCGGAAGAGGAATGAGGCAACCACTGAGTCTGGCATACCTAACCACAGTCATGCAAATAGTAGCATAAAGTTTACTCATTTGGTTTCCATTGATGTTGGTATTGCAGAGAAAACAAATTTGGTGAAAATATATACCAGGATGAGATACTTTTCTTGTCGCTGTATTCACACAAAGGAGGAGTATTCTCTTTGCGTTCCTGATAGCAAGAAGATGAGGTAGGCTTCTGGTATATAACAAGCCCAATACCAGATGAATCCAGAGTCTTAGCCACAACAGTCCAACACATTGCTTTTGTTACCGTCACCATGGCTGCAGAAAAACATCCACCATTAAAACGGTTGTAATATTTTTTTAAAATGAGAAAAGAGGTATGCGCATGGGGTGAGGGACAAACCATTCCATACTTTGCGATCTCTTTCATCATCGCGATAAACTGGTGTGGCAGACCATGCAAAGAAACCACCAGGTCTAAGAATCCTGTTCAGCTCAAACAACGGTTTCCCACCTGCATATTTGTCAACAAACACTCTTCTATTGAACATAGTACAAACAGAAATTCAAGAAGCTTGTCCTCTTATGGACACAAATCAAAACTCAGAAGTAAGAAGTACCGTCTGCATCCCAATGCACCCTGCATCTTGCACAGTGGATCAAATCAAATCCATTGTCAGGAAATGTCAACTTTTGAGTTCCAATGACAGAATGAGTTGCAGGAATTCCTCGTTCCAATGCAAACTGTATCTGAGCTTCATGCTCATCCTTTGGTGCAAATGACATAGTAATAACATTTTTGTCCAGAAGAAAGCCACCAAAGCTAGCAACTCCACAACCAACATCAAGAACAACCCTGATATTCTTTCCCCATTGGATTGCCGGTAGTGTCTGGCATAAAACAGCATAGATCCAGAAAACTATATGATATAGTTATATAAGCAGAACATGTAAGACACAGATTAAGTCATGCATAAACAAAAAAGGTGAAGAAATGCTTGGACGACTAATGAAAACAAGTGAGAACAAATTCTGTCGTTTTCTACATCTCCTTCCTTGTACGGCCAATTATAAGCCCAAAGCTTTATCAATTGACAAAATATTAATCCGTAGGAAAAGCAGAATAATTTTGTTCAAATATAGTTGTGCCCTAGACTCAAATATCATGTTTCATAGACTAAAACCATTATCATTTTAAGAGGTTTGCTTGCAAAACAAAGTCTGAAGGTAAATAAAACAGAAGAAAAGAATCCACCTTCATCCTTATCCCTTTCCTCCCAAACCTCTCTCTCATACTTTTGAAGAGTTTACATGGATGCAGTTCTTTGAATGTTTTTTGTACTGTTCTCTCATCTGAATTAAAATTTCAGTTCTACGATCTATATTGATCTCTAATGCAAACTTTTATGATACATATTACTGAAGTGTGCTCAAATTTTTGATTGGAAAACAATTTCAAAAGCATCAAGGGGACTGTATCTAAATTTCACAGTTTCTCCAATTTGTTATTTCCCCCATATATATATATAAATATAACTTGATCAACATGTAGAGGGGAGGGGAAAATAACGCTCGTGACGAGATATATACCTTCTCTATGAATTCAGTATAATGGTTAACACCTTCTTTGAATTGAGTACCACCTCCGGGAAAGAAAAGATAATCTCCGGACTTCACCACCCAGTTTTGCTCCTTCTTGTATTCAACCAGCTTCGGATGAGGGACATTATCATACCAAATCTGAAAACCAAAACTAGTACATCACAGAAACATCTACCAAGATTCTTCTATTATCATTTATACAAGATGACGGTCCAACTAATTAATATTTGAATAAATGCAATCAAGTATAATTAATTTTTCCTGTAAACTGAAAATTTTGAATGCATGCACGTCAAGATTGACAAGAACCATACGTATAACTTTTGTGTCGTGAAGAGGTTGAAACAAGCCATGCAACAAACACATACAAGAAATCATGGATTAAAAACCAGAAAAAAAAAAAATCTTACCACCGAAGTATCAATCTCACCATGTCCCTGCACTTAGGCCACGGAAGGGGGACTTTATAGCCTCTGGGAAGGGGTACCAGACAGTGGAGAGGAGAAGGAGGACAGTGTCTTTCCCTGTGTTCCATGTGCCTCCTTGTCCTGAGAGCTTTGATGACCTTAAGGTTATCCAAACAGGGTACATAGTCCACAGCGTAGTGACCCTTACAGAGCTTCCAATCAATGTTTGCATCATCCGAAAAAGGCTCTCCCTTGAGTGCCAATCTTTGGCGTTTTTCGGGAGCCGGGGAAGAAAAATGTGCCACTGGTTGCGGTTTCACATCTGGATAGAACCCAATGGGATCCAAGGTAGAGGTTGCGTTTTTGGTGAACGTGAGGATTGTCACACAAATGACAAAAACCAAGAGCGTGAAAATGAAAGGACATTTTCTCTCTCTCAAAAGCCTTTCCACAGAAATTGCCATTTCTTGATATTAATGATTTCTTACGAGGTAATAGAGACAGAGAGATAACTGTCTGTGTAGAGATTGGGTTAGCATTTGTGCAATGTTTTCATGGTTAACCAACTGAAATGGTGCGACAGAGAAGATGTGACAGTGAATGTGCAAATTAGAAAGGTAGGTGTTGTGTCAGTCAAAGGCTGAAGACCCAATATCAGATCTTGACTTTCCAAAGGATACGCAAATTCAGAATGACACGTCATCACATTTGAAACCTTCTACTCTACTATTTTGCCATTGTATCGCCATCTAAGCATAATGCACCAACATACACTTTCTCTTTCTTTCTTTTTTTTTTTTTTTTCTCTTCTTTAGGTACAATGCCTAAATGTTTGTTCGTGTTCAATGTTGCCAAGATAGAGAAATGATTATTAATACTTAATATGCATACAGTGAGAAAATAAAAATACAGGTTTATAGGTTAATTATATGATCTAATAAAAAGAGAGAGATAAAAAAGAACGAGTATATAATAGGTAATAGGTGTAGATAAAATTAAAATGTATGAGTATCATTGTCCTTAATATATATTAATATATAATTGGTTTTATTTGATAAGTGACTAAAAGTAAATGAATATAATTGTACATTATTATTTTTCGATGTGAGTAATGATGTCCGGAGGGAATAATACTTGAAATGTTTAATGATGATAACTAATTACTTGTAAGATAAAATTAACAATAGGTCGTATAATGTAATGTCTATTGTGAATCGATACTTATCTTAATTAATTGCATATACTGTGTAAACATAAATACTAATAATATATTTTAAAACATTTTTACTTTTAGTTAAAAATTATGATAAATCACAAAAACTGTGAAAACCGCATTTTTTATTTAATAAATCTCACCCATTACTCAATAATTTAGAATTAACATATGCCAAAGTTTAAGATTCAAATCGTATAAATTGTGTCTAATAGATAATTTCACTGAAAACCAACATATTAACATAACATCCCGCAACTGCAAATGGATTGAAGATGCTCCTCTTAAGGTTATATATAAGATGTATCAAGTGTATCTCACATACTTCTATGTGATGAAATATTGATGATTAAAGTTGATCTATCCAATATGATTGTAATTAGAACATCAAATCTTAACTTTTTAAGTGATTATGTAATTTTTAGTACCCTTTTTATGTGTATGTATAAACAATTTTCACCACATACAACCCCTATATAATACCGACAAAGTAAAAGACTGATCTAGCTTGAGCATTGCCAAAGACGATACAAGAAAGAACCGCATCACAAAGTAGGGTGTGGCCTTAGTTCAGCATCAAAGTGAAAAAATGAAAAGAAAGAACATGGGAAGTGCCTTCGCAAGAATCTACTAATCAATAGCAAAAACCAGAGAGAACATGGGAAGAGAAAGAGAGGGCTGATAAACTCCTTAGTTTGGATTGATATTCCTTAACAATAAATTCTAATCTCGCTTCGCAATATACATATGACTCAACAAATAGTAATTCAAAATTGTATTACACAACAGCATTTGAAAGCGGTTTATAAAGAATAATAAAGAAGACAAAATTAGTAAAGCCCTACTCTGCCATCGATGCCTTACTATACCCACAAGTTCTTTTTTTTTTTCACTCTGTTATCGCAGAACCGTTATCCACATCAACCTCGCCCATTCCTGTATCTTCTTCCTCTTCACTGTCTTCATCACCACTTACCTCCTCATTATCTTGGCGTAACTTGGCCATGTGCTCAGCAAGCAATTTATCATCACGTTCACTCACCTGAAACAAAAATTCAGTGTCAACCCTCCCAGAAGTAAGAAAGTACAAGAATTCTACTCTCTCCCTTTACTGGCATCAAAAGATAGGGAACAGGATCCAAAGGCAGATGAAAAAAATATTTGTATGCATAAAATATATAGATGATAATCAAAAACCAAAAAGAGGAAGTGACACTCACTGCTCTAGCTCCTTCCTTGACCACAAGTTTACCCTTGTGTTGCTCTATTGATTGAGTGCAAGCGGTAATGGCATTGTTTAGAACCAATATTCCTTGCTCCTATCGAGACCGTCACAAAATACACAAATTATTTTCGATGGTAAGTTTATCAATTGGAATTTATTACACAAATCTACAATAGTCTCTTGTATATGGATATTAAATACCACACATGACATTGTCCAGCAGATGTAATTTTAATAATCCAAGTTTATTGAGCTCTCGAGATGTCTTTCTACAACACAATTGGAATTAAAATCTCTGCAAAGTATCCACAGACAAGCCATGACTAAAGCTACTTCTAGATTTATTAACACTGGGTATCAAGATAAAAAAAATGTCTAAGAAAAATTAATTTTCATCAGGTAACGAAAGATACCACGACCAAACAACATATAGCAAGAGAATGTTCAGGCTTTTCAGGGTGAATTCTATTTGGCTGTTAGGCAATCATAGTAGGTTAAAAATTCGCCAACCTAGTTCTAGAACCCCAATACCCTCAACTACTATCTAAAATACAACACTAGTGACAAACTCATACTTCACATATCCAAAAATTTATATACTGAAGCAAAAATCTCCAAGGGCAGAATATGCACTCAATTCTGGTAAAAAAAGGCAATCATCATATGAAAATATATGTGAAGATTGCAGTAACCTTGTCCAGTGTCTGAGTGGTAAGAACATAAAGTGGGGGAGCAACAAGTTTAATTTTGACAGGGCAGTCGTCGTTTCCAGCAGCTTCAGCTCTACGCATTGCCTCCTGCATAAGCAAATGATCATAAAACCTGAGAATACTGTGGTAGATAAGTTATAGGCAGCAACAAATCAAAATAGCAGATTAGATGCTTAAAGGAAAAAGAAGATCTTTTATCCAAAATAAAAAAAGGAGCAATAGAAATAAGTAAGACCTTAATGTGAAGAACGCCATCAAATTGAAAACATTTCATTTCAATATCTGCCCTAATTTTCAAGGGCTGTGGGGTCATCCGTCTCCTAATATTCTTCACAAGAGAATCCTTCACTTCTTCAGAAACAGCCGGCACTACCTTAGTCACCTATGGCCAGCAACAGAAAATACATTTATCCAACAACAAGACATAACGAAATGGGTTAAGTTTTACAGTGATAAAAACGTTTACCTCCTGCCCATCAGGGCCAACTTCCTTGACCTCACGAGTGAGAGTATTCAAAACAGAATCAGGATCAGTCACAATTATTTTGAAAGCCTGCAAAGAGTGAATTTTAATCAGCAACTACAACTACTAAAAGAGTGAGAAAAAAAAGAAGCATAAAAGAATTACAAAAGAAAGAAGAATGGGGACCTCAAAAGCATGGCCGTATTTGCGATACAAGGGCCATGCAATGTGAATGTAGAGGTCCTCCAAATCGATGCTTAGGGTTTCGGCGACGTGGCGCATGATGGAATGGACGAGCTTGCTCTTGTTGTATCTCTCCTCGCAGGCCTGAATGTCCTCTTCGGAGACCCTGCGCTTGCTGAGATCGATGTAGCCCTTTTCCTTGTCGACACGGAGGACCATGACGGGCTCGATGCGGCCCACCTTGATGAGGCTGCTGACGCTCCGAATCCGACGGCGGGAGAGCTCTGAGAACAAGATCATGCCCTCGATGTTGTTGTACTCGAGAAGCGACACGTAGGCACCCATGTCAGCGATGTTCTTCACCTGTATCATCACCGCCATGTCCACCTCCGGGTACTTCGCCTCGTACATACGACATTCCAGGTTCGGACCCATGCTTACTTTACCCAGCCTTTAGTTTCTTTCTTTCAGTTGTGTAGGAAAGCATCTGAACAAATCCTAAAGCTTTATATGTTACATGTTCTTGGGCTCTTAATTGGAATCAATATAAGCCCAAAGACGAGTTTATGATTTTGTTTTATATATTTTTTAACTTTTTCATCTTTATTTAGTATCGTATTTGAACTTATATTTATTTTTTCAATAATTATATATTTTAAACACCCATTATAGACAATGGAAGCATCATATTCATAATCCGTTTGTGGGCATTTATTTTACTTTTATTTTATAGAAATAACAAATACTTAAGTTTGAATTTTTTAAGCAAGGATTGGAGCACCCATATATTTTTATTTTTATTTTCGTTTCTACATTACAAGAATTTAAATATATTTGAATATTAATTTATATTAGTTTTAAACTGAGTAAAAACAAAAAATAATGATTATTCTTTTATATTATGTATATTTTTAGTGTTACGATTAATAATTTTAAAATAAATCATCCTTCCTTATTTTTTCTTCGGAAATAAAACTTCTTTTTACGATATAAATATTTTGTACTAATCAATATTATAATATCAAAATTAATATGTAGACAGCACGTTTTAAGCTCTAATTAAATTATAATTGCTTTTAATAAAAGTAAATGCTAAAACAACTTCTATATTAAATATAATATATTATTTAATTAAATTAAATATTTAAAAAGTTTAATTATCTTAAATTGAAATATTGTATATTATCTTCATTATATTAATTCATATTTTTCATTTTTTAATATTAATATATTTATAATTAAGGGAAAAAAAATGAAAACAGCGTTTAAAAATATTAAAACTTTAAAGATAACAAACATTTGTTCTGAAACTAAAACATTCGAAATCATATTGAGATAAAGTAAAAATACATTCTCTTTCTATAATAAATTAGATATTTTTTGGTTGTTAATACATCCATGAGAACAATAAGAATCACATAAGGTAGAGATATAAGCCAAAAAACACTGTTGCTATCTAGTCATTGTTGAACATGGACTTTCAACAAGGCCTTGAATTAAAACTTCCCAGGCATCATGCTAGTGTATACGAAGCTAAAAATAATCGAACTTTCACCTGATATATGTATTATCGTGAAATACCAAATAAAAAACCAAGATGATAAACAGCAGTTTTAATATTATTATTTATACTTCTAAATTTTAAGTTATGAAAACATATATAAGCATAATATTAGAGTTAAGTTGAGTTACAATTCCATATCATTCAATATCTCCATTTCTTCATCTCTAGCCAACAACTTTAAAATACGATCTCGAAGAACCAGATTAGAACTAACTAGATAGTGAAAACAAAAAATTGACATCAAGCAGTAACTCCCTCCTCATGGAGCAACATTTGATCAAAGTGCCACACACCTGAAAATTCACATCAAACAAAACAATGCAATTAGTTTCTTTTAAAACATTTGAGAATGACATATTCGGTTTTTTCACTATAGTGTTCATTTTGAAATTACCATAATGGTACAAGGTTTTTTTTAAAAAAAATTGAATATGGACAAATTATCCCAAATTGGCACAAATTCATAACGAAGTGTCAAATTAAAACGACTTCATAGAGACGAATTCAAGTTATGACAACTTATGTTAAAAATGAAGTCGTTATATCATGACACCACTTCAATTCATCTTATTCTAAGTTTGGAATAGTCTCAAATTGCGACAAGTTTACTTTTAGCAACGAAATCGTGCCAACTTAATCCATATTCAATTTTTTTTTAAATTGTCCCATTATGAAATTACACCAGAACGGCGAAAAAACAAGAGAAATTCATCAAAGTAGATGCAGCTCAACAAATATTTTTTACCATGTCCTTTGCCAACTCTTCTGAGCTGGGCAACATACTCAGAGATTTTTTTAATAGCTTCGACCTGGCCAAATAAAAACAAATTATTTTTCTTTCGTGAATTTAAAATTTAAAGTATGTAAATTGAATATTGATCAAAGTCACTTAACAATTTCTCTAATAAACTAGAAGACAAAAATTCCTCAAATTGCAACACCACATTACCTGTTCACCTAAAAATTCGCTTTCAATAAAATCTGTTAATTGCACATCATTGTTCTTTGAGGCAACCTGTCAAACAACATGTAACAAGGTCAAAGAAAGGAATCCGCATTTTAATAACATTGAATTGGACATAAAGGAGACAAACAAAAAAACTCATCTTACACTGTGCAAGTTAAGAAGCTTCTCATTTGTCAACTTCTCCAAAGACAGAGCAAGTTCCATTGCTGCAACAAGAAACAAACACAAAACACATTTAGTGTCATACTTACAAATTTACAGGGGAAGTTCAGGCAAAGCGAAAACTTTGAACAAGTTGTCTTACATTATCTGTTACATATGAAACGATTGTGGTAAGAAATTATATATTTTATAATCTTACCAAATTAACTCAACGTGTGCATAAAAACAGGTTAAACGTAAAGTGCTATCAGAATTCAGTTCAATTTTTTAGCCATAAATGCAATTGCAAATCATACAATGAAGAATTGCTGGAAATCTTAATTATTTCAGCTTTTGTTCTATGTTTGTTATACATAATCTTTAAATGTTCAACCTAAAATGAGGCTCTAAAACTAAACAAGGATCTCTCGTTAAAATAAATGCACACGGTGCAGCAAAAGAGAACGGTTTGGTTATAAATTATATGAAAAAAAAAAACAGAACAAGAGAGGGTCATACACACTAACCATACAGGGCATCTCCCTTTTCCTCATGGTCAAACTCAGAAAGAGGCATCACAATAGATTGTAACTTCACTTTTCCACCACGTTTGTTCTGAAAATTACAACAACATAGCAAATTTCTCAGTATCGCTTTCTAGAAAACAATTTTAAAAGTTAGCATCCGAAATTTGTTTGTGTAGACCGAAAACCGTAACTAATTTATACCTGATACTCCATCAATTTCTCAGCATGCTCCCTTTCCTCCTCACTTGACTCCTTAAAAAATCTGCAACGATGGAAATCATTAATTAGCAACTCCCCACAAGGTAAATTAAAACACCAGAGAGCAGAAACCGTAAATAATTATAACCAAATCATTACTTGGCAAGACCCTTGAGCGCAACATTGTCCCTGTCGAAGTAGGCAAACATCGCATGATAAACATACGAAACATTGTACTCCACACTGCAAAAGGGAAAAATAAAGCATAGAAATAAAGTGAAATCAAACAGCATAGACCCAGAAAGAATCAAAAGCCTTAATCAACTTCCACCCATAAAAATAAAGTGAAATTTATAAGGGGTTATCGTTGGTGAATATAACTAAAAAGAGAATTTGAATTTTGAAGTAAGAAAAGATAGAAGCAGGGAGCCCAACGCACTTGATCTGTTCGTTGACAACAGCCTCGCACTCATTGGTGTACTTCTGGCGAGCAAGGGAAGCTTCTGGAAGTGTGGGGACAAGGTCGAGCTCCTTCTTGACCTCTTCAAAGGGTTCAAAAACGACGCCGGTTAAGGGACGGTTGTTGGAGCCCTTGGTGGCGCAGGGAACGAAGCTTTTGGCATGAGAGTTGCAGCGAATAGCAGAAGAAGGGTTTATGAGAGGGAGTATATGGTCGGCGTTGGTGTTGGCGTTGGCGTTGGCGTTGGGGTTGAGTAGAGAGAAAGAAGAAGCGGTTCTGAGAAGCATGGTTGCAGAGAAGAGGAGAAAGGAATGTGTTGCGTTAGTTGAGCAATGAGGTTGTTAGTGTGAGGTAGATACATGATGAAGCATGATGCTGCATGGAGGTATATGCACACGTTGGAATTGGCGCGTGGGGTGCTCCTCTCCTGCATCACCATTCGCTCCAATATCTACACTCTTCTCTTCTTCCCTCCAATTCGTGCTCCTTATTTCTTTCATCTTTTAAGTGGCTACGGTTTTTTCTTCATTATTTTTTCTTTTCTGTTGGGCCCATGTTTCAATCATTCGTCACATAACCTCCTTTTTATTGGGTACAAGTTGGGTGAGGCCGCTTCTTCCTGCACCTCTAAATTGCTTTCTGCATCTCGTGAAAGCTACAATTTTACCCCTTTTTTATTTTGAGTTTCAGAATACAAAATTAAGAGACATTTCAAGATGCATAGTTTGAAATGCAAAAGTTATATTTTAGATTGGATATTTTGAAATACAAAATTTTATTTTAAAATATATTATATTTTGAATTGTACAATTTAAAATGTTTTTTTTTTAAAAAAAGAAAAAGGTAAAATGTGGAAGGTGAGAGCGATGGAGGAAGAAGTAAGGGGTGCCAGTGGTGGAGGAAGAAGAAAAGACATCAATCGAGGTTGAGGAAGAGGATGAGGGTGCTGGAGGTGGAGGAAAGAACTCTGAAGGAATGCACTAGGAGAGGAAGAGGAAGAAGAAGAAAATAAGATTAAATAAGACATTTTGTATGGGGGTGCTGGTTGAAATAATGTATGGAGGTACAGGAAGAAGTTGCAGTTGGGTTAGAGTAGAAAAGCCCAACTAAAAAGGAAGGCATCGGCCCATCAGCTCATAGGATTTGTACATATAGTTGTGTTTTGCCGCAATCTGCTCAATGGGCTTTGCAACTGTGTCAGCTCCCAAACCATCGGATCCAAAAAAACAGCCCAGTGAGCAGAAAAAAAGTACATATCGAAGTGATATGTTATAAATTTATTCTTTTTCATTTTTTAACGAGCATTCTAGAAACATTGTTAAAAAAATCTAAAAAATTATATGTTATAAATCATTCACCATATCATGGGAAGAAAACATCATGCATCTCGAAAATGAATCTTCAGAACCACGATGCTCATTTAATGTATGTCTTGGAGGTCTCATGTTTTTTTTCCCTTATAACGTGGTGAGATGTCTGTTTCTAGACTCATATTTTATTGTCTTCAACGTTCGTAATTAACCTCACGACAAGTTTCTGTCTCAGCTTCCATGTCCATGGTCTCACCTTTCGAGGGGTTGAAGTTCTAAAACTTTTCACTTTCTTTAAATTATTTTTAATTTAAAAAATAGTTTTGCTTCAACCCAAAAACACCTTGACACGAAACTGCTTATAAAATATCTTTGACTTTCAATTTCTCAATAATGTAAGACTATTTTTTTTCTTATTCGGACTGTTGTCTCTATAAGAGGATAGAAGCCTTGAAACTCATGTTTGTGTCTTACATTAAGGATTCTTCTTTTAACACTAATATTTAACTGTTGAGGCTGTTTGAACTTTTAAGTTTATTATTGTACATTGAAAGTGTTGTTTGCTAGATTAAATTAATGAAGTCCTATTTAATGGATTTTACTTTAGGATAATAAACTGAAATTTAGTTTAATTTGAATTACCATACAGTATCATAATGTCTAGCACGGATACTAATCCTCATCTATTGCCTGGAGATAAATTTGAATATATTTTTATTATAAGATGAAACTTTGAATCATGTGATGCAATTAATGCAATGAAAGCTTAGGTTTTCTACCACACCAACTCCAACTCTTACAAATATCAATGGTAATCTCCATTGAAATGAGCTTCATTTATAATAATCCCTACAACTTAATTACATGTCAGGAATCTTATTAATAGCTTGGTGGAGTTACCCATGATTTCTTTGCTTTAATTTCAAGCAACAATAAAATTAATTTTTTTAAACAATGTTCAACATAAAGTATACTACTTACTACTGAAATAATTTACAAGAATTTGAAAATTTGATTAATGTGTAACTAAGAAGGGAATGGATCCCTGCAGAGGATCCTAACCTTTCAATAACTATTTTATATAATATTTTGCAGAAAGTCCCATCTATTACTTACTGAAAAATTGTCTTTAAAAATTACTTACTGAAAGTCCCATCTATTCTTCAGATAATTAATTGATACGAGTTGTTCGTTTGTTTTAATCATAGAAAAAATTATCTTACTCATTTACCATATTTTTTGTTATCGATTACAAAAATTATAAATTAATAAAGGTATTAGTAAAAAAAAAAAAGTATCCAAGCTATGATATGAAAAAGAAAAAAAAAAAAACACTGTCCAAAAAATATTTAGATTAAATAATTACTCTGTAGTTCCTAAACTATTTGATGATTTTTTATTAAGTTCTCGACCTACCTTATGACTCTTTGAATATGTATATTTTTTTATCTGAGCCCTTATATATATATATATATATATATATATATATATATATATATATATATATATATATATATATATATTTTTTAATAAAAAAAAAAA
>Ga0099822_1006100_pt1 | contig 15712 bp, 5 predicted proteins | sample CowpeawhiteBW_FD_76839 | JGI IMG/M metagenome (GOLD analysis project Ga0099822, IMG submission 76839) | Root nodule microbial communities of legume samples collected from California USA - Cow pea white BW | ecosystem: Host-associated > Plants > Roots > Nodule | place: USA: California | collected...
TAAAAGAAAAAAAAGCTATATTTTTTTTACTCTCATTTTTTTTTTTTTTTTTATATAAATATTTCACAAATATATATATATATATATATATATATATATATATATATATATATATATATATATATATATAACTCTTCTATTCTAATGAAATAGTAGCTCGAAAAAATTTATTTTATCAAATTTTCTCTCGGTTTAACATTAAATATGTGTCTAAACTATTTAAAATTATTATAAGACTAAAGGTACAATAATATATAAACATGTCGTAAAACAATTTAAATATGAGATAAAAGCGAACAATTTTCTTCTAAAATGAAAACAGATAAAGAGTATTGAAAGACTATAATTTTGCCAATAACTCTTTGCATGTTGTCAACAAGTTAATTTTTCTTCATTTTTTTTTTAAAGAACTTTATTCTTAAAAGATGGTGTAACCAAAAGTAAGAGTGCATGATACCCCCTTTTTTTTTTCCACGGAAGTATGTATATCGATGATGATGCATGTTGCTTACATGTTTTAGTTCCTATGTTGGTTATTCATGACATCCAATTTATGATGTTGTATAGTGTCTTACCTATATAAAGCCAAAATTGAACCATAAGGAAGTTAAAGTTGACCCAAAAAACTAAGGTTCCAAGGCTTCTCATAAGTCACACAAACCCATGATGGGTACCACTTAGAACCAACTTCTAAGCAAAACTTAAGAACCAAATCATTATATTAAAGTGTGAGTGTGAATTCAACCACCGTCATTTCTTTTTAACACCTTCTTTCACTGTTCCACCGCTAAACGCAATCTTTTCATCTTACAATCAAATCTAAACACACATCAACAAAGTAACACTAATAATTAATTATTGTGGTAATTGTTGACCATAACTTCTAGAAGGTAACATTAACACGAGATTATGATCCAAAACTTGAAAAAGTAAAACACTTTGAACAATATATCCACACGAACACACTTATCTTCACACACTTATCACCTAAAACCCCAGCCAAAGACATTCACATCAGAAAACGACCTCAGATATAAGAAAAAGAAAACGAAATTAAAATTAAGCAGTTTGAATCGACGCAATTGGTGCAAAATAGATATGATGATGTAGGAGTTTTTAGGTTATTTATTGGTGAAAAATGAAAATGGGGTGGGGTTTTGGGAGCACCATGTTTGAGGGCATGTGGTGAAGCATAAAATGCAGGGAAATGGGTGGATGAGGGTGATGTTTAATAGTGTTAGGCATAGAATAGTGACAGAGATAGAGCACTAATTAGTTGTCGGCCTTCAGATTTAGAAAGAGTGGCATAATTGTGTGTCTATGTGTGTAACATTTTCCAACCACCCTCCATTTCCAACCTCAATTCCTACGCAATCCTTCCCCTCTCTTTCTACCTTCTTCTTTGGCAACAAATTTCAGATCTTGCTTCTTCTTTTATTCTCTCAAATCAACGTATGCTCTACCTAGCTACTCAAACTTCTTCCATTTTTTTTCTTCTAAATTTTACTTATTATTTTAAACATTAAATATGTTTGTAATATCTGAACCAGAATTTGAAATTAAAATTCGTCTCTCAACACGAAAACTTTGACATATTTCGATTTTTAAATATAATCTTAACTCAACGATATCAAAACGATATTTCATATTAATATTTAAATCATAATTAAATAGTATAAATAACTTAAATATTAGGCCTAAACATTATAATATTAGAAGACAAACCATATTTATTATGGATGAAGTCAATTAAAATAAGTGTAAATCTCATGTTAATTTATAAAATAAGGTTAATTTCTTTTTATATTACCAATTTGATTCACTTTTAAAAGAATGACAGACGTCAATATTATTAGATACTTCTTCATATTAAAGTCGTCAATACTAAATACGATTTCAATAATTTTAAAATTATAGTCTTAACTTCAAAATAAAGTATAACACATAAAATACGACTTAACTCCATCCGTAATTTCTTCAAAAATAAATTCAAATATCAAAAAGAAATTAACCTCTTTTTAATAAATTAATAGCATATCTCAGCATAGTTAATGAAAATTTATTTCTTAAACTTTGTTGTAGGACCCGATATCTGACTATTCATATACGTTAGGAGTTTATTTCTTAATACATAATAAATTAAAAAAAGTTGAATACGCTTAAATTAAAAAGAAACTACATCAAAATTTGAAATATATATTAAAACTTTGAAATAAAAAGTAATTTTCAATTCTATATCAAAATTTAACCTTATTTCAAAAATAACATTCCATGTATAAGATTCGAGGACGGTGTCTCTGAGGAGTTCATCGATTTCAAGGTCATCGTCTATCAATTCAATTGAATGGCATTTTACTGTGTTTGGATTAATATGATAGAAAAAGCGATTTCATCGAAGTGTGTGCCAAAATTGAACATATATTTAAACAAGGTAGAAAGACCATTCAACAAATGGTCATTTTCACTTTTTCCAAAAAAATCTAATCAACTATTATAATTTTCAGCACAATTTTATGATTAAAGAAGAAATTAAAAATCTCAATAATCTTTAAAATGTTTTAAAACTCTCTCAACTTTATTTAATTACTTTTATGCTCTCTCCTTTTGTTTAAGGAGTGACTCATACTAAACTTTATCAGAAAAAAAGATGTTACTACACAAATGAGAGAAAAAAGAAGCCAGAACACGTTTTCTGAAATCTAACAAGTCGGCACATATTTTGTATCATTTAAACTGATCAATAAGTTAATTTTTTTTCCTAATTTGGATAAGATAGTGACATGTAAAAGTAAACTAGAGAGACAAATTTGAGTGCCAAGTGTAATTCTTTCATATAGTAAAAAAATAATAGTTAATATACAAGAAAAGAATCAATAAATATTTTAATCTTTAAAACCTTTTAGATTAAAATTTATATCAAATATCATATATATACTCATAAATGTGAATTAACTTATTATGATTGGAGACATATTAAATCCAAATCTATCTCACATGTTAAATAATTATTCAAAGTAGCTCAAAAAAACCTAACACTTCTACATAACATGCATACCTAACTTATTGTCCTTTACTTTGTTCATTTTTGTGACTAAGATATTTTTCATATTCCTAACCTATTTTTTGAGGTTAGGGTTTATTTCTCCTCATACATCACCTGTAGGAAGAGATAGCACGAATTAATGGTCCCTTCTAAATATTTCTCATGCTCTTATTATCCCATTGTTGGCTTCAAATCTTGTTAAAGCTGAATCTATTTTGAAACATAGCTTAATAAAAACAAAACATTACCAAAAAAAAAGAGACTCGAATAAAAAATTCAACGACGGCCATATTCACATTCTTTGTTTAATACATACGTGAATAATCGTCTTTCCAATGATCAATAAAAAACCTTAAAATTATTAGATATAACCTAGTTTCTTGACATGCCCTTTTGTGCAAATGAAACTGGATTTATAATTCTGAACTAATGGTTCGAGTTTTATATTCGTAAATGAAAAAAAAAAGTTATAAAAATAAGAGATTCTGCTAAAAGTAACTCATCAGGTCCTTCAAGATATATTATTCACAAAGTCAAATATTGTTTGCACCGATATTAATCACCTTTAAACCCAATTATACTTGCACTAATCTTGTAATAAGAAAAACATAAACATGACTTAAATTTTAAAACATTAGTTATATTATAATGCATTATCCATTAATAAATTTGTAAGAAAATTCTCATATAATATGATGATTTTTAGTAGTGTTGGATGATCCGATAGATTTAACAAGGACTAAATTTCATTAGGATAAACTCTAACCCATAATTATGATATTAATAGATTTTAAGTCTAATTCAATCTTACCGAACTAACTAGTGTCTAATTTGCAAATTTATTTGTCCTGTTGTTCTCTATGCATGAATGAAAAGGCATATGTGCAAAGTTGAATAGAATTTCCCAATTGGCTTTGGTTGAGTGAATGAATGAATGAGAGAAGTTGAGAGCATGGAAGTGAAAATTGTGGAAGCAGAAAGAAGAAAGTGATTTTGATAAAAGAGAGGAGGGAATGAGAGAAGTGATTCCTGAATTGCCATGAAACTGAGCAGGTACCGTAATTGAATAAAATTGAATTGGTAAGTCACCAAAGATTCTCCATTAAAATAGACAATGTAACGAAGCATGATTAAGGGAGGTGGGTGCTGACCTTTCTCTTCATTATTAAATTTATTTAGGGTTCTTGTTAAGAGTGAGAAGATTCCCCTAATGGGATTGAATAAAAGTTTAATTTTTGTGGTTGTGGTTATTAAGATGCAAACGTTTTCCAAGGCCATTTACAGCATGTAGTGTTTGAAAAGGGTCCTGGAATTTCTTTGGTTTCTGGAAACAAAAGGAATATAATTAAGAAAAGAAAAAAAAAACGGAAGGTACAAGGGACAGCAGTGTTAGAATTAAGAGAGGTTAAGTGTTGAATTGAATAGGAGTAATAAATATGTTTAAGATAAGTTATAAATGGGTGTTGTGTTGCAATGGGTAATGGTAGATGGTCGTTTTCAGGGTGGAAAATTGGGTGGTTTAAACGAACCATTTTGGGAGGGTGGGGTTGTTCTCTTTGTACCAAAATAAGAGGGTTTTTGGTTGGGTTAGGCAAAATTCACGGATTTCTCGCACCCCCCTCTTTATTATTTCTGAATAGGACATAAAGCTATACCATCTAACACACTCTGCCTCACATGTATTTACATATATCAATGTGGTGTATTTAATAAATAAATCAAATTGGGAAAAGTTGTGGGGGGGACAACCCTGAACTGACCTTTGCCTAACTCTCTTCTTCTCCTTCTAATTCTTCATTTTTTTGTTCATCCAATGGAAAATATTATTGTCGTTCTTTCTTGTGGAAATGGAATAGGGATTGCACACAATACATAAATACGAATACGTCTCTTCAATCAATTGACCCTTTTGCGTTTGGCTTTTCCTTCTGCTTATTATTGACTTCCTTGCTCTCAAACAAACACACCCACCTTCCATTTCTGGCTTCTTTTCTCCCTTTGGATAATCATAATCGTGTAATAATAAAATTACGTTTCTTTCTTCTCTGTCACCCACATTTTTTTATTCTTACAACTTTTGTATCAACGAATGTTGCTAAAAAAAAATTAAGTTTTGTGCTCGCATCTGAGTTGTTTATACTGTTTGACATGTTCTCATTTCAATATCAACTAAAAAAATTAATGCAATTGGATTATACGGTTTGACATGTTATCATTTCAAATATTAGCTGAAAAACGCATTTCACACGTAAAAAAGAATTAACTTACTTGGATTAAAAGAATTATATTCATTCATTTTTAAAGTTTGATATCAAAATGAATTAAAGTTTTAGATAAGGATAAATTTCAATTTCGTGTCAAAGTTCAGAAACTAAAAATATATTTTATCAAAAAAAATAATATCATTAAAGGTTGAGAGAAAAAAAAAAAACAACGTTGTAGATGTATTAATCAATTTCTTTCCAAAACCATAAGACGAAATTTAGAAGAATAACTTACCATTAAAAAAAAATTAACTTTTAAATACATGCATAGATTTAAATTACAATGTTAGTAGGGTTAGTCAAGTTGATTTATGATTCATGTTATGGCTTTACTCAACCTCTCTCTCTCACACACATATTCTTTTGCTCTCTCTCAACAAACACACAAGCTCAGCCAATGAGAAAAAGTGGAGAGTTTTCAAAAACTAAAGATTGTCCAATGATCAGTCTCACTCACTAAGCGGGCTACCCTTGGAGATACACTCGTTTAACGAATCCTAACTCGCTCATTGATTAGTTCCCTCTACGCTCTCTAGAATTTCAATAATTATTTTTGCTTAATTAGGGAAATGACTCGCTTCACGACCAATTACTAGGAGAAAAAAATCAAATAAATTCACTTAGCAAGACCAAACTCGGTCAACAATCCAACCACCCTCAACTCTTTAAGTTTTGCATAAAATATTTTCATCCAACAAGGGTTTTACTCGTGCAATGACCCAAACCCCTAAGGAACCTTTTTTCACATGGCTTATCCAACATGTATAACAACTCAAGCTCTCTGCATTTTTAAATTTTCATGTTCGCTCAGCAACTGGCTAGCTCAACCCTCATGCCAAAATCACTACATTTAATTTAAAATCGACCTAAGGTAAAACTAATTGGACCAACTGATATATCTTTAAGGATTAATGCTCACACAACCATATAAATATCATATACATCAAACTCAACAACAATCTCAATCAACATCAATGTTATACACATGTCATCATAGATTTCAACCAATACAATATCATACAATATAACAATAAATAACAAAATAACTAGCTTCCTTTTCCTATATCAAGTCCCAATCTCAACTAAGCTTCAAGGACTTTAACTCCCATAAAATATTTTACTTGTACAAACAAAACTCATATCAATGATTTGAACACATCCTAATGATCAAAGACAGAGAATGGTTCATCTTGAACTCAAAAGAGTCATAAAAAAACATACCATCAGCTCATTAAGGATCATTCCCTTTAGTTTCTCATCTGCAAGCACAAAAACTCTACCTCTAATCCTCAACATACCATCAGTTCTCATCCCAAAATCCATAGCTTGATTTATACCTAACAACTCAGTGGTACGTATTAAACTAGGATCCAACATTTTTTTTCCATGATCATCCCAAATAAATCATTAATTATAGTCGGTTGGTTGCAGATGATGTGATCAACATGCAATTGACACGTATGTACTCAATCAACTCAAGCTCATTTATCATCATAGTTAACACTTGGAATATCTTTTTGTTCAAACCATATGACATCACATTAGCTTCCCTTGAATAATGCATCAACTATAAGTCATAGATCTTGAGGAACTTCATCAATATCCTCTGTCTCATATAAACCTCCCTTTAATCAAATAAGTATTTGAGGTTCTTGTGCTTACTGGACACTTGAAACTATGCACCACAACTACTAACTCCATATCATAAGTAGGACAGTTTTTATCATGAACCTTTAGTTGCTTTGAAGCATAATCTACCACCATTCTCTCTTACATCAACACACAACAAAGGCCTTGATGAGATGCATTATAAAAACCCTCAAAAGGCTTACCTAGGCCAGGAAGCACAAAGATTGTTATAATGGACAACCTTTTTTTTCCAACTCTTGAAAGCTTTGCTCACACTTATTAGTTCAAGCAAAAGGTTCATCTTTGTGAATCAATTATGTCAAAGGTGCATTTATCTTTAGAAAAATCTTCTATGAATCTCTTATTATAGCCAACTAAACCTGCCAAACTCCTGATTTTTGTGATAGTCTTAGGACTTTCCCAATTAAGCATTGCCTCCACCTTTGTAGGATCTAATTATATTTCCTTAGCTAATATGACATGTCCTAAGAACTACACCTCTATTGACTTCTTTGTCAAATTTCAGCAAGTGCACCAGATCAATTCTAGTAAACACATATTATATCCATATGGATTTCTTCAAATTTATCAATAACTTTGAATTTATCTAGATTTTGAATGAAATAGTACTTTGGTTGTTTGAGATGAATCACATACAAGTGAAAATTTAAGTTGAATAAAATAATGAGAATGAGTGTGTTGGGATCAAGGTAGTTAAAATCGAGATTATGATTAGGATTATAAGGGGTTCATATAATCATAAATCGTGAGATCGTAACACGAATCGTAGATTTCACTTTTTATTATATATTTGATTTTATAAGGAGTAGAAATTAATCTAGTTTTATCTTTTGAAATTTTAAATAACATGTATAAAAATAATTAATGTAAACAAAAGGAAAATAAATCAAAAGTAGTAATTTGTCATCCGTCTTCATAAATAGCATTAATACAAATTTCTTTATACAAGAAATAATAAATAGTAACATTGTAATTAATAAATATGAGAACTAATAAATACTAACGTTATAATTGATAAATACTAAATGTTATTATGTTGTGGGTCTATACAAAATTGTTGCTGTAAAATTGAGAAATTATAAATGTATTAATTTTTAATTGAAAAGTTTTGTGGTGTGTTGTTGTTGGGTTTTAATTGTATTAATTTTTTATTAAAAAATAAATTTTAATTATATTAATATTTAATTTAAGTAGATGAAATGTGGTTGTGTGACTGAGAACACATATAACAATGTAAAATTTTAATTATTCACCAAAGAATATGAACAAGTAGTTCAACAGACATTCAAACAAAAAAATGACAATTTACACGATTTTACGATTTTGTTTGACGTTCCTACTATATTACGATTATGCGTGGGATTTAACTCGTACATACTATATAAAATGTACAATCTTACGATTTTACGATTTAAATCTCGATTTTGACTACCTTGGTTGGGATTGAGTTTCACTACTCCTCTCCTACTGTATTGTTATAGATTTACTAAATATTAAATCATTACTCAAAGTTCTTGGAATTGCTAACTTAATTCTAAATTAATTTCTTAACTTTAGAACCCAAGGAGTTCAAACTCATTGTGATTCCACAACCTCTGATTAAATGAATCCTTACATTAAAAACATGACTTTATACCCAACTAAAGCATATAGATATATTCTTAGCATCTAGCAACAATAGATGAACTTATTGGATCTTAACTTAGACTAGTTTCCCAATTCAAACCAAGTTGATGAGGTAATATAAGTGACCAGTTCATCCAAACAAATAACATGAATCAAATCATTAACATTTGAATAAAACATTTAAATCCATAGAAATCAGTGTCAGTATAGAGAATCAAAAGAGCTACATTCAACCCCAACACAAGAGAATTCAGTTGCTCATGATGAATCTAACAACAAAAACTAGGAGTTGTTGTTCCTCCCTCGGATCTCTTACAAAGATATCCAATAATTACAAAGAGAAATGTCTTAAAGAAATCCTAGAAAGAAGCAAAAATTGAGTCCTAAACACAGAGTATGACTCTACTTTATAGATTTTTTAATGCATGGCTTCAACTTCTGTCATGGTAATCAGAACTTGAGGTTTCCCTCCTTATGGTGGGTTTTCTTCTAGCTCAGACCTCTTATGTGATAGTCAACACTGGAGTTTTCCTTCCTTAAGGGTTTCCTCTAGGGTTTAACTCTCAAGTCTAGTACCCAAGGTTTTCTTATTGTGAAGGTTTCATTGTGCGACTTCATCCCCAACATTGATGCTTAGTTATGAAGGCCAAATTTTAATTTTGTTTTAACCTCCTTTCAATGCTCAACTACAACTCTAGGGCTCAAGCTGTAATTTCTTTATTTCTTCCAAAAAGTGTTGTAATTCACACAAAATGCATTAGATTTCAATAAATTTAATTTAAACTAAATTCATTACAATTAATTCAAGTGTAAACAACATGCATAGCATTAAGTAAAATAGACACTTATTAGCCTCCTTTAGCCAAACCTCACAGTTAGACAATTTGACATATAACTATTTGTCCCCTGTATGCTTAACAATGTCCTCAGATGCTTCTCGTGAGTTTTGAAATATATAAGAATGTCGTCTATGAAGATTACAACAAATTATCTAGGAAAGGACGAAAGATCTTATTCATGTATTCTAGGAATATGGTCGGGGAATTCATCATTATAAACAACATCACCACATACTCATAATGTTCATACTTTGATCTGAAGGTTGTCTTCTACACATATTCAACTTTCACTAGAATCTTATGGTATCCAAAGCTGAAATTGATAACATTGTTGCTCCATGCAATTGGTTCATCATATCATATATACTTGGTAAATGATAATTGTTTTTTATTGTGAGTTTACTCAGTTGTCTATAATCGACACAAATCTTGAACCTCCATCTTTATTCTTCACGAATAAAACTCATGTTCTGTATGGAGACACACTAGGCCTAATGAACTACTTCTCAAGAAACTCTTTAATCTACTTATTCACTCCACTAACTCAGGTAGAGTCATCTTGTAGGGAGCCATTGACACTAGTCTAACCCCAAACACCAGATCAATGAAAACTCAATTTATCATTTTAGAGGTAGTCTACACATTATTTGGAAATACATCCATAAACTTTGTCATAAGTATATCACTCATTACATCATCACAACTGAATTCCATTTGAGTTAGAATCACAAAACATCACTCTCTCTCTTTTAGCTCGTTGCACACTTGTTATATGAACATTAATTCCAACTCATTGGAATTTAGAAAAACCATTATCTGTTGACCATAATTTATGAGAATGTTATTGGTAGATAGTCAATCCATTCCCAATATCACTTCTAACTCTTATAGAGGTAAACAAATCATATTAACGTTGAATTTGTATCCCTCTACTACAACTGGACATTTAGCATAAACCACAGAGATTGATACTTGTCCAAACTCTGTGTTGAAACTAGAAGCTCAAACTACAACTCTCTCACCGGTAGACCAACTCATTTGTATATATATTTAACATAAACAAGTGTGTCGCTCCAAAATCATATAACACTCTTAAAATTTATCAACTAGAATTGACCCTTCTAAATAACATTTCAAATATATCATGCTTGAAGGTTAATCTCCAAAATTCTAAATTTATATGCCTAAAATAACCATGAAAATTGATGTTTTTCAACAATATTTGATAAATCATAATTTTCTTTCTCGATCCACCATAAAAGTGTTTTTCTTTTCTAAAAATCTCGTATGCATATTTATATATATCTTTTGTTTACTTTTTTTTTAAGTGTCCCTTTTTATGTTAATGAAATTAATTAACTTATACATATGTCGAGATTTTTCTCATTTTCCGACTTGCATCATGCCTAAACATAAAAATATCTATCTCTCTCTTTTTAAATTGAATTTTTGATTTTAGGAGAACGCGATTGTCTAAAATGTACGCAATTGAGAGTACTTGATATAATAATAATGAAAATGATATGATAATAATGAAAAATGATATAATAATAATGAAAAATGTGATAGGGGTAAAGAAAGAGAGACAAAATACAATAAAGTAATAAGATGAATATATAAGAAAATGAAAGGAAGAAAAGAGTTTTAGTTTATATCCGAAAGCACTCTAAAAATGGGAAATCGTGTACATCGGTCTTAAACCCACTTTTGATGGTCTTATTATATGATATGCTAAAGGACCTTTGCTACATAAAACACAACCTAACATGCAATTTATGCCATGTAAACAACATACATACATGTCACATGGATACCCACTTCCTCTCTCTTCTTCTTCTTCTTCTTCTTTATCTCTTATACTAACCAATCACTCATTATTGTTTCTCACACTATTTCTTAGTTAAATAAGGAAAAACAAAAAGAAAAACTTTGGATGTACAACAAACACACTCCACAACATAATTAACATTCATTCATTCATTCCTCATCTTTCTCTTTCTTTTTTATTTATCTACCTATTTAGCTCTACCAACTTACATGTCTTTATTTATTTTTAGGCTCAATACTTAATAATAATAATACAATATTATATCATATCATATCTAGTGCCTTTTCATTTCACTCAAATTTATCACGTATTAAAAAAAAATAACATGTTTAATTATGGATGGATATGAAGCCTAAAAATGATAAGATTTTCACCATGATTTGCTAAACGTTGAAGAGGGGTTTTTGAGAACTCTGATTAGTCAATGAGAGGATTATTTAATTAATATAATAAAAAATATAACACTTTTTACGCAAAGTGTTTTGTTAATCCTTTCTCCTTTCATATTTAAGCATATAAGTAATATTTCTTGTTTAGTGTGTGTTTTTTGTGAGTCGCAATTCGTCGTCGAGGCCTTTCGCAACGTCCAATAATGCTTCACATGACCACACGACTTTACACGAGCGGTTGACACGTGTGCGGGTGGCAAAGGAGTGAAAAGTTGTCTCGGTTTATGAAGGAGGTGGATTATTATAAGTGCTAAATGCACGCCAAGAATCTTTATTATTTAATCCAATTGCTTGGTTTTGAAGTTTGTATTTAGTATCATATGATTTTAATAAATATGTATAGTGTTTTTTTATTCGTGTATGTATATGTGTATGAATGTTTATTAATTACCATATCTCTTCCTAAAGTGACGCATGCACGTGGCCATGTTCTATGTTTTTGCTAATTATTTATTTGGTGCGTCTTTTGAGTAAATTAATTAATATAATCTCAAAAATGCTTGTTTGATCCAACATATACTTTACCTTTTCTTGCATTATTGTAATTCTATTGGTCGACATCTTTTCTATAAACAAAATGTTATTGGTCTATCCTTATTCTAGGATGATTTTGATGTTATTATTTAGATAACAAAGATGATAAAAGTACAATTTCAAATCAATTTCTAGAGGAAAACAATTATGCAAAAAACAAATTATTTTGAACGCTTACAATAGAATCGTTTCTTCTTTGTCGTCTAATTGAACTTTCTAACAAAAATAAATATTAAAAAAATATGGCATTAGATCTATGTTTTAATGTTACTATGTTTACATCATTACATTCTAGTTCTAGAATCTAAAATTCATGTCAATTTATAAGAAGATTGTTAGCAAGATGAATAAATTACAAAACAAGATAATTAGTCTATGAAACTCAAAATAAATTTTAAAGTTGAGAGAATGAAATGATACACTAAAATCGAATTTACTTCATGTTCAGATCCGATCCAAGTCCTTCTAGCAGTATCGTTAGAAATAATCACTATGTTTCTGAAGTATTGTTCATTTTTGAGTTTGGAACTCCATCACGATTTTTTCTTTAAAAGACACCTCGAAAGAGGGTGAAGGAAAAAAAAATATTTAAACTATGTTTTACCTCGTCACCAAAATTATGTGAGACTTATTCGATGTACCACAATACTTCACATTCTTATAACTAAAAATATAACAATCAAACCTAAAATTTATTTAACGATTCAAAAAGCACGTAAAAATTCATATTTCTATATTACTCTTAAAGGAAAAAAAAAAGATAATTAAAGAACAGAAATTATCAACATATAACAACAATGAATAAACTTGATGTAACTGATGGAAAGAAATGTGAATTTTGTTTAAATTTTGCAATGGTGTTGAAATTTGAGTGGTAGTTGTTCCTTGTTGTATTTAACCCGGAAGAGAGGGGAAAATTGAAAAGAGAAAAAAAGGAGAAAAAGAGGCATTTATATGAGTGGTAGGCAGCACTGGGAAAATTGGTAATTGGTGGTGGTAGTTATTAAGAAAAGTACAAGTAGTACGATCAAATATTTTCAACAAACGGTTGAAAAATTGATACCCATGTCATAATAAAGTTTCTTCTTTAATACTTTCTTTATGAAAATAGGAAAGAGCTCAAACATACGATATTCATCTCTACAAGTCATGATTAGGTGAAAAATCATCATATTTGGAAATTCTTTTGCTTTTAATATTTAAAAAAAATAAATAAGAGAATTGAAGTGCATGAGTAATACTGTAGCAAAAGGAAGGAACCACCTAATTAGTGATTGATCATCTCAACACATTGCTGATGAAGTGCCCATCCCTACACGCCATGATTTGGAAAGTAATAATCATCTCCACAAATCAATTTCTACTTTAGGGTTTTTAGAAAAACCAAACACTTTCTTCCTCATTTTGCTTTACAACTAATTATAATTTCTTTATCTACACATGGAAGATAGTGAGTGATGGAGGAATTAGATTCAGTTTTAGTTAAAGTTTATTTATTTCAAATTATACTTCTTATGGGTTAGTTTTTCTATATAAGTAATTCTATGGAAAAGTTCAATTTTTTTTTATAAACTAAAAAATAATTTATATAAAGTTATATCATCTTATTTTTATCTATAAATGTTAGTTGATAATATTATTTAGTGAAAGAGTTAAACCTAAACTATCCAATCTTATTGTTAAGTCAATCTTATTGTTAAGTCAATCTTATAATTTCAGTGATAGGTAATGTAAGTTTTTGTGCATGAACATTTTTATTTCATTTTGTCCATGATAAGAGTGTAAATATAAATTGGAATTTTCTAAAAAGCATGATGCAGTTTTTAATATATGAATTGAAGATAAAAACATTTGAATAGAAATAAATGGTTTCAACTTAGTGGTTTCTCTTTATATTTCATTTGGGTCAAATTTTAAATTCCTCAAAAATCATCTTGCCCCTTTTAACCAATAAGTGTTACAATATTTCTCCTTAGTATCTCTGTTTTTTTCTAATATTTTGTTGGACATTTTCTTAAAGAACCATAGTTCATTTCATTAACTGTTAAATTCACACTTTTATTTTTATTATTATTATTAGACACGTTGATCTTGTATTTTTTGTGTGATGATGATATTGTAATTATAGATGGATCACCACTTGGTCTGCTAAGTAAATCAACACGAGGAAGGTGGTAAAAATCATGTTTAAGGAAATAAAATATTCTTTTTTTTAATTTTTATAAATTGTTTCATAAATCAACTTAATATAAGAAGTTTAGGACGGTGTTAGTAAAGTCTTTAACACAAAGAATATAATAAAATCAAGAGAAGATATTGAGATATAAGGTGTAGAAAATTAACATAATAGATTTTTAAAATTGTTTAATTATCCTAAAAAATTTGTGTAGATTTCAATCAGATTAAATTTAGTTGAATTGTTTCATCATAAAAAGATTATTGTAAAATAAAATCACATGTACAATTAACAATACATTATAAAACCTTTTTAAAAGCATAGCGGCTACTTTATTTTGAATTTTTTTATACGAAATTATTTATTAAATTGTCGTAATTAATTTTATTTAATATTTTTTTAATAGATAATAAAACTGATTTATTTAATTTTTTTTAGACATTATTGACCAAACTATATTTTTTTATTTTTTTTCTTATCTATTTTTATAAATTATTTTTGTTATGCAATTAAAGTCTCAATTATTTTTTTCTTTTGAGAGTTTTGAATTATTTGATTCAAATTTTCTAGTTGACATATCTATATATTTTAATATGAAATAAAAAATTACAATATATATAAAACATTACTAAAGATAAGTATATAAAACGAATAAATTAAAATAATAAAACTTAGTTCTAGTTGTCAAAAAAGTAAACTGATACTAGACTTGTAGTATCTTGAAATCTGAAGTCCTTTTCCCTTTTCTCAAGTCTCAACTTTTTCACAAACTTGCAAATTTTATTTTAAGATTAATCATTAATAAAAATAATAAAAAACATTATTGTTATTCTTACCTCGATAGTAAGTTTTTTTTTCCTTCTAAACTGGATTTATCTTTCTACCGAAAATTCAACTTTGAATTATGCTCAAATTAATTTATTATCAATCAAAAGACTAAATTATAATCTAATTAATAGTTTTGTAAAAAAAAAAAAAGTACACTTCATCGTCAAGATATATGAAAAAAACTCTCAAAACTCGTAAGTCAAAAAGTACTGAAAAACAAAACGGGGCAAAAGAAATGCATTTCTAATTCTAACACAAATCCAAAACAAAATAAAATCAACAACAACGACAACAATACAAATAGAAAGAAAAAATATACTAACCAGAAACAAGGATGAAAAAATTGGTACACACGGGTATTATGAGATTCAAGAAATGTGCAAAAAAAAAAAAAAAAAAAAAAAAATAAAAAAAAAAAAAAAAAAAAAAAAAAAAAAAAAAAAAAAAAAAAAAAAAAAAAAAAATAAAAAAAAAA
>Ga0099822_1006101_pt1 | contig 15711 bp, 4 predicted proteins | sample CowpeawhiteBW_FD_76839 | JGI IMG/M metagenome (GOLD analysis project Ga0099822, IMG submission 76839) | Root nodule microbial communities of legume samples collected from California USA - Cow pea white BW | ecosystem: Host-associated > Plants > Roots > Nodule | place: USA: California | collected...
ATATAATATAATATATAAATATATATATATATATATATATATATATATATATATATATATATATATATATATATAACTTATACACCGTTAAATTAAATCAATATATATCGATTAAAATTAATTTACATCAATGAAGTTCAAATGAAATCAATTTTTTTTGTACTATTCTATTTAATTTAAATTATTAAATTCAGTAACCGTTGACTTTTTCATTAAAAGGTAATAAAAGAAATATAGAGCATATAATGACAATTAGAATGAAGACAATAATAAAATTTTCCACTGTCAATTTTTTATTTGGAAAATGACATGAAAGACAAACAATTGTGACCAGATTACTAAGTTTAAATGATCTCAACTATAAATAAATGAGAATAAAAAAAAAATGAAAAGTAACAATTCATAAAAGGCCAGCAAAATTTTTTTGATTCATTTTAAATTTTACTTTATTCAAGTCGTTCAATTTATTTATAATATTTCTAAATACATTTCTAAGTGAATCACTACTATTCTTTTATGAAATATCATTAAATTAATTAAAATGGTTTATCTTACTTAAAATAAGTGTATATTTATTAACTTGAAATAAATTGTATTGAATGATTGCTTATAGTAATTAAATTAATCTATGTTGATAAAAATTAAGTTATGCTGACGAGGTTTAAATAAAGCAGACGTTAATTTCTGTTATTTTTAGTTAATTTAAATTTGACTAAAATCAGTAAAAATTAGCTAAGCTTGTGTGTATAAAACATATTTAGAATGAATAAAATATTAATAAAATCTTCAATTTACATTTTCTACATACAAATGAATGAGGAACAAGTTAACAATATTGAAAGGGTGTCAAGCATAAACAAGGAAGAATTTTTTTTTTTAAAAAAGTAAGAAATAATTTAATACAATCAATATTAGCTAAAATCTATCATTTCTAAAATTATTTTCAAATTAAGTAATATATAAAAAAATTATGAAAGATCATTAAAGTAATTACAATAGTTTTGTAAAGCATTTTACTTTATCTGATAATCTAAGTTAGAGAAATTTATAAATAAGGGTTAATTAAATTTATAAATAATGGTTGATTATTCTCTTCCTTTTTGTTCAATGCTTTGCATGCAAGTTTTAAGTGATTAGGAAAGTGAGTTTGAAAACTTTTATTTATTATTCTTAAAGTGCTCCATGACTAGGATTTAAATATGAAGTGATAGAAAAAACTCATGTTGTATTTGTCGACTCAGTAAATATATTATATAATAATAGTTGACCATGAAAATTTAACGTGGGTTTGTTTTATGTCTTCATGATAAACTATTGTATAATATATTTACTTTATCTTTTTTAAATCAATTATTATTATATAATACATTATCAAAACTTCTGATAATGTAAACATATGTTAATGATTTTTGCTATATTCCTACTGATAACTGTTTCTCTTTAAGCATTTGTAAATTATGTATTAGTTTAGACGTTTATTAATAATTATGTAAATTACCTACATTGTCTATTAGTAATTATAGTTTAAAGAACTTTTAAACATTTTAAAAATTAATTTTAACTAAACATTAATATATTAATTACATTAAAGTATAATTGATTTTTTAAAATATTTAGTAACCACCCTTGTGGTGAATTTTTAGATTCATTTAAAGAATAAATAATTTATTGTCATTTATATTAAGCACTTAAACAAGCTGTAATTAAAATATGATTTTTAAGTTATTATATTATTTTTTACACTTTATTTATTAATTATCACCCTTTATTTCGAGTAACATTCTATCTAATAAGTATTTTTCAAAATTCCATCATAACACACTTTTAAACCGATCAATCACATTTTTATTTCATAAAAAAAATAGACTTATAGGTATTTTTTCTTATAAGATGTTTAACTTTTTTTTTTTATACTCAAAATATAACCTAAATTTATGCTTGAAAGTACAACAATTATCCTTCAAGGGGATATCTTTTATATTAGTATATTTTCTAGAGATGTCAAAATGAGTTTCAACCCGTGAGCCTATTTGACTCATCACGTGTTCGAGCCAGGTTGAGTTGAGAAAAATTCAATTTTTTCAAAAGTGGATTGAACTCAATCCAACTCACTTAACTCACGAGTTAAACGGGTTCGAGCCAAGTTGAATGTGGGTTGACACACTTAACTCACCACCATTTTTGTACAATTTTTTTTTATTTTTTTAATAATTATTTACTACTCTTAATTATATAGGTTCACAAATTCATATTTTTAAATGCTAGAATGTTGTTCAATAATATTTGAATAGTTTGAATTTTTAATTAATTTGATTGTCAAGTTATATATGTTGATACTTTAATCTTTAACTATAATCTTTATAGTCAATTACTCAAGCAACCGTCTTATAAACAATTTTTTCTAATTAGCATGACAAAAAATATGTAATTTTTTTTATATATTTTGTTGAATAGTATGACAGAAAATGTGTAACAATAACCATGTTTTCTTAGACTATATAAACACTTTCTTCGAAACAATTCATTATATATTGGTGGTGAGCATGATAAAGACATTGATTATTGATTTTTCTATGATTGTCATCTCATGGATTGCTTAAAAAATTATTTAAATATTTGAATACTTAAAAATAAATACATAAATAATTTTTTTATGTGGGTTAGTGAGTCAACCCACTTAACCTACCAACCCGTGGTGGGTTGAGCCGGGTTGCAAAATTTCTGACTCACCATAAAGTAAGTCAGGTTGGGTTTACATATTTTCAACTCTGGCTCGTGATGAGCCGACCCGACTCACACGGATTGGCTCACTTTGACATGTCTAACATTTTCCTAGAGCGACACATATACTTGAAACTTGTCACTCACTTTAAATTTTAAAAATATATTTTTCTAGAGGTGAGTCTCTTCCATTTAATTAGTACACCCCCTCCTTGAGTGAGACACATGTATGAAACTCCTGCAATGAAATCTATTTATACAAGGAATCTTTGCATTTAAATTTTTTATCCATATTATACTAGTCTAAGTCAATGAATAAGATGAATAAACTCTAATACTATTAACGAGTCTTTTGAAAAAAATTCATCAAGAAAATATAACAATGAGACTTGAACCAAACACAATAAAATTATGATATCACCTTGAATTCAAGACAATGAATTCATGAGTTTTTTTTCTCATAAAGTTTTCAACTTATTTATTTTATCTCAATGTAGAACTTAAAGTCTAACTATATATATATATATAATTATTGTTTGAGATTTTTTTTATACAAAATGACTATAACACAAAAATTAATTATATCATCAGAAATTTTAATAATGTTACAGAAATTGCAAAAGAGATACGAAGATGATTCGTTATTAAACATAATTTAACAAGATGATTTTGGTTGTAACCGTTGTTAAAAGGAGGTTTTTTTTTTTTTAAATGAGATGTAAATTTATGCATAATCCACATTCCTGTACAGATATTTCAAAATATTCATTTTGCAACTCTAAACAATTCAATAAATATATAACATAATGTTAATGTTCTAAATAAAGTTTTCATAAGGTTTAATTATTTAGATGCTTCCCACTTTAACAGAGGTGTGTCGATTTGGTTTTTGCTTTTAAAAAGGTTCCAATGGTGTTACAGCTTTTGAAAAAATGTCTTAATTAGATTTTTTTTAAAAATAAAAAAGAAATTACCAACAACATTAACGACATGTCACTTTTCAATTTGTGTGTTTTTTTTTAATTTTCTTTTTATTTTTTGTAATTTTTGTTGCCACATGTCAAGACCTTGATGTTACATGTGACACTATTGTACCATGTGACAGGACAATACCACATGTCAGTGTCATTGCCAAATGTCATTGTGTTGATTTTAATTTAGTCCATGTATGTCTCTTTAATTCAATTTAGTTCTTATGTTTATTTTATTCAATTTTGTCCCAATTTTTTTTAACAATTGAAATATGTTTGTTCAATCCATGTTTATTTATAAGTATAAATATTTTTTAAAAAATTAAGAGTTGATATTTATATTAAAATTTAGTGTAAAAAAATGATTAACAAAATATGGGTTGATAATATAAAATAATGTAATGTGTTAAAAAGTTATTTTGAATATAAAATATTAGTATAACATTTATATAGATAATAAATTTGGTCTCAAATTGAAAAGACAATATTGTTCTATTTAAAAAATAATAATGATTAATAAAACATGAGTTAAAAAATATATAATAATGTAATATGTTAAAAAGTCATTTTTAATAAAAAAAATATTAGTATAACATTAATACAGATAACAATTTTTGTATTAAATTGGAAAGACAATATTGTTATATTTAAAAGATATGGGACAAAATTGAATTTAAGAGACATAAGTACAGATTAAATTGAATCAAAAAAACATATATAAGTACTAAATTGAAACCAAGACAATGATACTTGATAGTGATAATTTCATGTGGTATTGTCTTGCCACATGGTATTGTCAGTTTCATGTGTCACAACCAGGGACTTAACATATGATAATAGTTCTCTGCAAAAAAATAAAAAATAAAAAAAATCACAGATTGACACATGACACATTGTTAACACTATTAGGAAGTTTTTTACTGAAAGAAACCTAATTAAGACCGTTTTTTCAAAAGTTGAGACGCAATTGAAATTTTGTAAAAATGGACACCAAATTGACACATTCTTGCCAAAGTGGATACGATCTAAATAATTAAACCTTTTTATAAAAATATAAAAGCTCTATGAACTAATATATTTTAACCTGTCTAGTACCTTAAAGTGTTATATATGTTAACAAGAATACTTTGTCCAAGTTCTTTGAACATAAGCTAACGCGTAACGGTAAGGATTGTGTGTTGTCAAAAATTTACAATGAATGATTGGCACAATGGTCGTCATCCATTGTCTGACGTGGTAGTCACACTTATTGCATAATGTAAATGACATTTACGTTAAAAATTAATTAGAACATATTTAAATATTGTACTGCTTATGTCAATCTATCTTTTTATTTAAAATAATAATAAATATTATTTTCTTTTAAAATTTTTGACTTCTTACTAAAAATTGTTAAATATTTTTAGAATATTTTTTTTTCAATTTAAAATAAAAAATCACAACGAAGGTAGTAGAAACCTATAAAATTAACCCTAATAATCTATATAATTGATAAAGTGATTTTTTTTATTTAAATAATATTTTTTAAATTTAATTTTTAAATACTATTTTTAAATTAAATAATTATTTTATCGTTTCTATTATTTAAATTTAATATTTTTTAAAGTTAAAATATATTATCTTACTTTCTAAAACATTTGTTTATTTAAATGTAACCGTTTTAAAATTAAATTAATTACTTATAATAAAAAATGAGACACATATACATTATGTGTTACCACTAATTTTAAATAAATATATTAAGTAATTAATTTAAATTATTTAAATTATATTTTTGTTATCAATATAAACAACAAAACTATGAAAAATAGCATAATAAAAAAAAGATAATCACTAATGCTGATTTTTCAATAATAGACTATGGGACATTCAATGAGTTAGACTTAAACAATTTGCAAGACCATTAATTATGTTTTGTTGAAAATATTTGAAGTTTTTTTTCACCATCACATGCTAGAAACCACTAATTTTAAATAAAGAAATTGAATAAGTAATTTCAAGTATTTTTAATTATATTTTTGTTACCAATATGAATAACAAAAACTATACAAAAATAGCATAATAAAATGAAAGTTAATCAATAATGCTGACTTGAACATTTAATGAGTCAGAAAAAAAAAATTGCAAGATCATTAAACATTTCAAGTTTTTTTCACCATCGCAAGCTTGAAACCAGCACCCGGTTTTAACCCATGTTTTTGTTCACCAATATTACGTAATAGATTTCACATAAATGTTTTAGGCATTCTTAAAACTATGCAGTTATCATGTATATAAATTAAGGATAGTTACTCTTTTTTTTACAAACACATTAAAATACAATCAATAAACTAATGATATTTATTGAAAAAGTTATGCTATTCAGAGTGATCTCACTCAATTAAAGAATAATTAATTGTCATACAAAACAAAAAACAAAATAAAAAAGCTGATAAAATAAAAACACGATGAAAAAATATACTTAAATTCTTATCTTTACTCGCGATTTAATACAAGTTATTGATTCTTTTAAAAAAAACTTAAATATCTTTTTCGTTCTCATTTTCGTAATGTTCGTTGCGGATGGTTCTCATTTTGACAAAATATTTAGAATGGTTCTCATTTTGACAAAATATTTAGAATGATTCTCATTTTTTACAGAATGTTTAAAATGATCATCATTTTCGCAATTCGTGTTTTATTTGGTCCTTTTCTGTGACGCCGTTTAAATCAGTAACGGATACAAGTGACACTGTTTGTATTATGTTGCTTATAGTATTATGCAGAACATCACAACAATCCAAGCACAAACAAACTCCAAAATAGAATTACGAAAACCCTAACCCACGAGCAAACACAACCCAGAAAACCCTAAACCCACTTACCTCATTGATGATGATTAAGTGGAAAATTGAAATGAAGAGCGCGACAACAATCCAACAATGAAATGACAAGTATTAGTTGTTTCCTCTGCAAATCCGAGCTCAAGAAAGACGAAGATGAAGAAATCACCTCCAACGATGAAGAGCACGACTGCAATCCAACTCAAGCCCTAATTGCAAAATTTATTTTTCCCAATTTGAAAAGTTAACGTCAGTACACTTAACACACCCAATGAATGCAACGTAATACAAACAGTGTCACCTACATAGTGCTTCGTTACTTAAACGACATCACAGAAAATGACCAAATAAAACACGAATTGCGAAAATGAGGACCATTTTAAACATTCGGTAAAAAATGAGGACCATTTTAAACATTTTGTCAAAATGAGAATCATCCGTAACAAACACTACGAAAATAAGGACGAAAAAGGTATTTAAAAAAAAATATAATAATATATTCGATAACCTATATTAAATCATATAAAAAAATAAGTTATACTACCTGCCTTTAGACACGATAGATAACTCAAAGTCATAACACATTACAGGATTTGCTTTTAAACCACGTCGTCAACTCAACTCGTGGTAACCAACTCGGACGAGTCAGAGAGACTCGGTGTGTTTTAAAAGCAGGACCAAGAAAGAAGCAGTTCATTTTCATTCCATGCCCCGCGAATTTACCTTGTTTTGTGTGGTACACTTGAGACATCAAAACCAGGTTCTTTCTCTCTCTCTGTTCTCCAACTACGTTAGTGTTTTCTTCACTTTCATAGCACACATGTATGCAAATCAACAAAGGATATCATCATCACCACCAATTTTTATGAAACTCTGTGTGTGTTTGTGTGTGCACTTACCTGATGCTATTGCTTCCCCTTTCAGGCCTTGGCATTTGACGTTTCCACCACTTGCTCAAAGGGTAACAAATATTCATTTTTTTTTTCTTGTCGTCAACCTTTAACTCGTCCAATGCGTGTACCCGTGTTTCTTCTGCTTTGGATTACATAGTTTGTGTGTGTGTTGATGTGCTGTGATATATGAGATGGAGAAAGATACCTGTAAATATTTATGGGTCGTTGGTATTTCGATTAATTGTCAGCTGTATGTTGTGGGTGTGTTCAATATTGATGTCAGTGAATGTAGTTGTCATGTTCTGGTTTCAATGGTTTTTGTTTTCTTCTTTTGCTCTTCTGGGTTGTACGTGTGGATCAGTTTGTTTTGGGTTGTCCTTCAAGGACTTTGATTGTGAACATGAATACAAGTGGATCTGGGTTGGTTATTACATTTTTCTTTGGGAATCAAAATTCTCCGCCTTTGTTGTATATCGTTCTCCTCACAGGGATTTCGTGATATTCTCTCCCCTCCTTAGGTTGTATAGAGGTTGTTGCATGGTGTAATTGTTTGGAGGCTGTGTCAGCCATTGAGGAATGCAGTGTTTGGGAAGAAGTTTGCGAATTTTGCTTTTTCTGGTATGAGGAAACAATAGGGTTTATGCGAGTGATTCAGGCACCCATGTTGAGGATTTTGATGCTTTGTCATATAAGCAATTGCTGTTGCTTCAGCTATTCTCCAATTTTCTTAGTATAGGAATAGATTGTTTTAGCTGTTGTAATCCTTTTGGAGTTACTGGTGAATGAAGAATACTTGCCCTTTGTTCCTGTTATTTCTACTCTAATACTGAGTTTCTGCATAGTTGATTCTCTTAAGCATTTGATAGTGATGAAATAATTGAAAGTGAAAACAACTAGAGATCTAACATGTTGTCACATGGCTATTGGTTAATTCGGCCTCAGTCCAAATTAAAGTTGTCATGTGATCCATGTAGTTGATCTCACTTAGTTGGATAAGACTTTTGTTATTGCCTAACTATTGAAATAAATCAATTTCTCATGGGTAGCTAAGATTCATGAAATCTTAATTCTTTCAAAATGTGTGATGCTTTGAAAATGGCCAGGTAAATGAAGAGATGGTAAGTAACTCTATGCATTACTTTTATACTTTGCTGAAAGCCACATGTGAAGTGTGCTCCTTGATAATATTATCCAATTTACATATCCCTTATAATATTTCTTCTTAAGATTTGAGCTTTTAGTTACTTGGTATGTTATACTTTGTTTCTACGCAGATGGATATAATGCAGCAGAATGACAATAATAATTTAACTGAACATGCATCTAATAGTCCTCCAAGTTCACCTTATATAAGCAATTTAATTGGAGCTCCACAGCTGAATCCTCGAGTTGGTGATGAATATCAGGTGAAAGTTCCTTCCCTAATAAAAGAATCAGAACGACTTCAGCTTCTAAGGAATCCTGCTGAGTCAGAAATTGGGCCTGACAACTCACTTTCATTTGCAATTGGTTTACCCATCTCTGTCACATGGATACATAATGCAAAGGATTGTAGTGAAAATGAAGGGTGGGGATGTGTTGGAGACAATGCAGATGAACTCAAACCAACCACATTTCAATCTGAGATCACAGGAGACAGCAATTCATCTGAACTGGGTGAAAGCAAAAATTTTGCATTGGCTCCTGGCATATTAAGTAACCCCTGGAGTGATTCTGATGCAGAAGTTTTTCTCCTTGGTTTGTATATTTTTGGGAAAAATTTCATTCAAATACAACGATTCTTAGAGAACAAAGAGATGGGGGAAATACTTGCATTTTATTATGGAAAGTTTTACAAATCTGATGAATATCGTAGATGGTCAGACTGTAGGAAGATAAAAGGGAGGAAATCTGCAATTGGACAGAAACTTTTCACTGGTCGCAGGCAACAAGAACTACTGTCCCGCTTGATTCCCCATGTCTCAGGAGAATCTAAAGATACTCTGATACAGGTATAAGCAGTGTCATCTCATCTTCAGTGTTATTAATTATTGAACTTCAACTAGTATATTTCATATGTTGGATGAGCGATTTAGCCTGTTTAACTGCATTCTATGATTTGGAAATTATTTAATTTTCACTTCTCTGATGTAGTGCAATGTTTATTTTTCCCCCTTCAGTTTTTAATATAACCTTCTTTTCAACTTGATGAAGTGACAATATAGAAGATGTTGATGATTGTCTGTTTATTTTCCTGGGTGTATATTAACTCTCACTTTACTTTTGCTCTAATCAGGTTTCTAAGTCTTATACCGAGGGTAGAGCTTCTTTAGAAGAATACATATCTTCTCTAAAATCCACTGTCGGACTTGGTATTCTTGTGGGAGCAGTTGGTATTGGTAAGGAGAAGGATGATCTTACTACTCTTGTTCTGGAACCTGTGAAGAACAATAAGGTGTTTTCAGTGCCAACTTGCAAGGCTTGGTCTTCTCTTGGACCAAATGACATACTGAAATTTTTAACAGGATTTCGACTGAGCAAGGCTAGAAGTAATGATCTCTTTTGGGAAGCTGTTTGGCCTCGCTTACTAGCAAGAGGGTGGCACTCTGAGCAACCAAAAAATAGAGGTTATGTGAGCTCCAAAGATTATCTGGTTTTTCTTATCCCAGGTGTTAAGACCTTTTCAAGGAGAAAACTTGTGAAAGGTGATCATTACTTTGATTCTGTTAGTGATGTCTTGAGCAAAGTGGTAGCTGAGCCGAATCTTCTTGATCTTGAAGAAGCTAAAGTTGGTAGCTGTGATGATGAAGAGCCAGAAAGGGGATCGAATGAGGATGATGATTCTGATTACCAACGTCAATGTTACCTCAAGCCTCGAGCTTCAACTTACAATACAGATCAGATAAAATTCACGGTTATTGATACCAGTTTGGTGCATGGAGGGAAACCATCTGATTTAAGAGAATTTAAACCTGCACCTGTTAATCCAGTGGGTGAAGTTGAGGTAAATGTTGCTGATACACATGAAGAGGCCAAACTAATGAGTGAAGTAAACCATAACAAGAACATTTCTGAAAACATTGATCAAAAGTTGGCTGGTACCAGTGTACCTTGTGAAAGAAAGTTATTGAAGGTGAGAGAACTGCAATTCCTGCCAATTGAAGAGGAAGATGCATCTAAGGTGCTTGATAATTTAAGAGAAAGTAAGGGTAGCTACTATGATGATTCACCAAGTGTAATGGAAGCTAGTATGTTGGACATTGGTAATGCGGATAACCAAAATAATGCTAAGAAAATGGTCCAAAGCTTGGAAAATAAGAAGACCTCTGTGTCTAATGATAATATGCTAAAAAGGACTATAAAGCATCAGTTTAAACGAAGAGCAAGATCAGGTAATTCCAACCATGTTGTTGTTCCCATCAAAAGGAGAAGATTGGCTGCTTGTTCCAAGGCAGAGACAAGCCACATCATCAAGAATTCTTCAGGAGACTCAAGATCAGAAAAAATGGCTTTATCCCACACAAAGGTTGATGATCCTTTTACCTGTCAGAAGAATGGAAGTTTAATTCCTTCTTCAGATGAAAAAAGTCTGGAAAAGAATAACAAAGAAAGCATTCTCAATGAGAAAGGTGATTCAGTCACCTTCAACATTCCTCAAGCTCCTTTGAAATCTGAAATTGATGTGGTGATGGCAATGTTGGAGGAAGATAAGCAGAGTTTGAAGCCAAATGATCCATGTTTATTATCTGACACTAAAGGGGTAATTGAGGAGCCACTAGGAGCCTCTTCTGATGTTAGTTCTGTGGAGCAGCAACCTAGTATAACTTCGAGGAGGCAGAGCAAAAGAAACCGACCATTATCAGTTAGAGCGCTTGAATCTCTAGCAAATGAGTTCTTGTATGGAGAAAGAAGACAGAAAAGGAAACTCGTCCCGACACAAACTGATGCATTTAATGTTTGCCGCAAGGCTCGTACAAGAAGCAAAACCATGCCTCACAATCAGAGTTCAGATAATGTGACTGCAGTTTTAGTAGAAGAAAAGCAGTTGAATGGCAACAGCACTGCTTAGGAAATATCTATGAACCATTAGATTAAGTTAAGAGTAGAGTAATCCATTATACCAGGTATCTTTGAAGCTACCAGACATCATCAAGTTTTGACTTCTACAAAGGAATTGATTTGGAAAAGTGCAGATGATTCTCCTGTCTTACTTGCAAATTATATTCTAAAGCTGCCGGAGTGGTTATATTATACATTCACATACTGTACAGAATTTTTCCATACTAAAAAGAATGTTGGTGAGATCAGTTTTGTATGTTTGTTGATACTAGAAAGGTTCCAACCTTATGACTGTCTATAAAGTTGCTAGTAAACTTCTCTTGATATTGAGTTTCCGGTGGAAATTATATAAACTTTTTAGCTGGTGATGATGTTGCCAGAAACTTTGAGTGTGTTTTAGCAATGACAAATTGACTCTTGTGTGTGTGCTCTTGTTTGACAAGCAAGAAAGGGGTCATACCTGAGATGTGTCCTATTCTTACTGTGAATACTGGATTGATCAGGGAAATATAATACCGATAAGATCTAAACAAGTAATGATATCATCTTCAATCCAAAACCTTAAATCAACATGTTTTTAGTCTTTTACCTTATAAAATGTTTAACTTTTTTATTTCTACACAATGGGAAACTTAAATTATACTTGGATTCCCGGTACCAGGAATTGGAAGCTTCCTCTTAGACTTGGAGATGGTTGGTTTCACCTTGCATGAAGGTGTTTCTGCTTCCGGAGGTGAAATTATGATATGTAGTGCAAAGGGTATGCAATTGTAGAAGACAATGGCAGAAACCTTATATGGTGATGGTCTTATTGGCTTCAGTTGGTCATAGCTGACTTTTATTTATTTCCATTAAATTTACCATAGGCAACCTCATCAACCAAATATCGATTAAGGAAATTGATGCACCTACATAAACATATACATGTAACTTTTACTATTAGTGCCTTTCATATACAAAACAAGATTCAACCTAATAGAATCAACCCACAAATACACAAGATATATGTCAACTTCTATGCATCGTTTGATAGACAAGAAAATACAAATTATAGTATTAAAATCCGTTAAAAATGAATATAAAAGATATAAAAAAATAAATGTGTCTTAGAGGTCCGATTATTTACTTCTATTTTTATAATAAAATGTTTTGTTTTCTTATTATATTTATATTGTTAAATATAATAATTGTTTTGATAACATTCTTTATTAAAATTTATTATTATTATCATAATAAAAATTTGTCTTTCATAACCTTATTTCAAATTGTTCTTACCATATGATTATCATAAAAAGATTATAGTGATACAAATAAACCAATATACGTTTGATATTTATTGGACAAATATTAATACATTTCCTTTATTAGTTTACATGCATAAATGTTAAATATATTGATATATTGTTTTTGCGAATAGCCTTTGAGGGGAATGAAAGATCTTCGATGGTCAGACTATGTCGCAAAGTTCGTTAATGGGAAAGAAAGGAAGTCCATTCACAAAAACTCTCTTCCGATCAATTCAATAAGAGTGGACATGTAATATGATAATAATATGATAGTATTTCAGTAAAGGGTATTGAATTGATAATTCTTCGGTGGTAGAATAATGTATTTATAGACCTTTTAAGTTCATGGGTATATGAACATGTTATTTTGATATCCCTTTACATAATGATTGAAACACAAGTATAAGATCATATATTCCCTATATTTCAAGGGTTATTGTCAATACAATGACCCCTCTATTATCTGGCGTTTTAGAGGATATCGAACTTGCTTTTAAGCTTATGATTTTGGGTTTGCTTTTAGGCCAGTATTCCCTGAGTTTGGAGGCTAACAAAAATGTAGGTGAATTGTGTTGTTTTAGGCTAATGGATTTTATATAATTGTAATTTATGGATGTCAAGTGCATTCGAGCTTAGTGAAATGACTTACTTGAAATCTAGTTAAAACCTTGCTTGACAAAAAAAGCCTTAGAGAAAAAAATTCAAACTAAAGAAAAATAATACACATTTATGAGGATTTGAGGTGTTTCCATCCAAATTTATGTGTTTGTGCTTAAACACTTTTAGACACTTTTAAGTAGTTCTTGGATATACTTCAATCCAAGTAGTTAGAGTAGGAGATGGTTTCCTTTCCGGGGAGAATGGTTTTGGTGTAGTGGGAGGGATTTTGATGGCAAGGATGGTGTAGGTAGATACTAGGGTCACTCCCAAATTGTCGATTGCATGGTGCATACTCTTGTAGGTCTTCCAAAAGTTTTGTTAATGATAAAACATTATAAGTTTTATCAATTAGTCAAATTAAACATTTAAACTTAATGCGAACTTTTGGTAAAACTATATAAGGGATTACAACTTTTATCAGTAATGTTTAGACTTGTCGGGATTAGGGCTTGTTAGCTTACGGTGTAATTGTTAGAATAAAAATTGAGAGTATATTGCCTAGTGTTTTTACATTTTCAATCACGTACTACTGTTACTTATTATAGCGTACAATTTTACTATCTTGCTTTCAATTTCAATGGCGGCTTGCTGGGTCCCAAGCTTGAATTTTGGGTTTCAATTAGGTTCCCATTTAACCCTCAACCCCACAATTGGGATCTGTAACTGAAAAAATGTTTGAGGGTTCTTGGGTCAATTGATTTTGGATTTTTATTGTATATGAATTGAACAAATGCAGGCATATTGCATTTTAATGGTACAGTTGTTGCCACTAGTCACTATTTTAATGTGCCCAATTTGCTCTCATGTGTATTAAGTGGGTATTTAAGAGTGCTACTTATCTAATCTAATGAACCAAAAGAATATAGTAAGTGGGTAATTTTTTTCAGGCTGAATTGATGGTTGGTACTTAGATTTCTTGTAGGTTTGAGCTTATTTATGGGTAATATATTAATTTTATCAATTAAATTGAATAAAAATACATACTTGATTATTAATTTAAGTATTAATAATTATAATTATTATATTTACAGTGTAAATATGTATATGTGATAAATAAATAAATATATAGATGGATTTTTATGTATGAATCTAGAAATATTACACAGAATTTTCGTTATCATAAAACAATTCTATTACTTGAACCTTTTAACCAATTTTTTAGTTAAGTTTTTAAAAATACCAGATAATATATTAAAATTTATAATTATATTAAATAAATAGGTTACAAAATCTTCCAAAAAAGAAAGTTGTAAGATAAAATTAGGTTGAATCTAATTCATAACCTATTTAACTAGTTAAAATAAGTACATGCAGAATATATGAATGACATGCGCTCTTCTGCACATGTATCCATTCTTACTTTATAATAATAAAAGAATAAAAAATTAATTATTTTAATTATTGTTAAAGTAAAAAAATTATTAAATTGAAATAGTATATAACTTTAAAGTAATTATAAAAAAAAATAGGTGCAAAATTTAAAAAATAAAATAATTTATATTAATAAAGATAAATAGATAATATATATATATATATAGTTATAGATAAATAAATATATAGAGTATTTAACCAAATCAGTGTTTTAAATGCTGATAATTTGAAAGTTTTTCTTTAAGAGAGAAGAGTTGATGCTGAAATCAAACCCTAAATTCCCAAATCTGAGTCACAGCATCAAAACACAGTTTTGTCCCAATTTTACAGTTCACAGTGTGATTTCAATTTCTTCGCAGTGACATTCCTCCACTCTTTTCACGTAAGAAGATGCATGAAGATGCATTTTTTTTATTCTTTCTTTTTTATTTGGGAGTGTGAACTTGTTGTAATTCATTCTCCATTCTCGTATTTTGTTCGTATCTAATAACTAGCTTTTTGAATTTGATACATGGATATGCTTTAGAATAAATTGTTGTGTGATTTTGTTGCTCACTTTAGGTTTTTTGTTTATAATAATAACAGGACCAGAAGGACTTGTTCTTTTGAGCACAAATTGAAATTGACAGCGAAAATGGAAGAAGAGGACGATTATGAGGAGTATGTGCCCGTGGCCAAGCGTCGGGCCATTGAAGCTCAGAAGATTCTCCAACGCAAGGGGAAGGCCCCTTTGGCCACTGATGATGATTTAGAGAAACTGAGAGTAGCCGAATCTAAGCCTAGTCTGCTGGTTAAAGCTTCACAGATGAAACGAGAACAACCCGATATCAGTGTGACGGAACAGATTGTTCAGCAGGAGAAGGAGATGATTGAAAACTTGTCGGATAGAAAAACTCTCATGTCTGTCCGAGAATTGGCTAAGGGAATCACTTACTCGGAACCTTTGCCA
>Ga0099822_1006105_pt1 | contig 15709 bp, 6 predicted proteins | sample CowpeawhiteBW_FD_76839 | JGI IMG/M metagenome (GOLD analysis project Ga0099822, IMG submission 76839) | Root nodule microbial communities of legume samples collected from California USA - Cow pea white BW | ecosystem: Host-associated > Plants > Roots > Nodule | place: USA: California | collected...
TACTCCCACCCCTTCCTTTCTCTTTATCCTTGTAGTCATGGATGTTTTCTTCTACTCTCTTTCTCAAGTTCCATCTCCTCCCTCTACTCCATAGACTTTTTACTTTTCTTTTTGTTCCAGCTTAGATTAATCTTTACTGTTTTTTTTTAATAATGGACATGTAATTATATTTTGTTGTATGTGTAAAAATATATTCTTTTGTGCAGGGTGGCATTTTTGTGGTGGAACCTCAACCATGGAAGTCATACGAAAGCAATCGTAATGTCTCAGAGGTGATAATTTGGTAGCCTTTATTTTTGTGATTATCATTTTAATATTATTGATGGGGTGCTGGGAAAGTATAAACTATAAACCTTTGCATGCATACTTTGGCAAGCTTACAAAGTTTACACTAGTTATCTTTGATCTATTCATTTTGCAAAATCTTTGCCTGGTCTGGAATTATTTCTGAAAGTGGAAAATGTTTTCTTGAAATAAAAAAAATCCTTAGCTTCAATGGATGTATATCATTGTATTTTCTTCTGTAATTCTATTTTATGTCAATCGAACAACTAATGCGTTATGAATCTGCTGATATTTTACTAATGTTCTTAAATTTCTTTAATCCTAGCTGGATAATGCTAAAAATAAGAAGGGCTATTGAATTATTTCCTTTTTTCCCATTATGCAGACCACTGCCGCCAACTACCGTAATATTACAATTCGTCCAGAACAATTTCAGGAAATATTACTAGATAAGGTTTGCGTTGAATATTTCTTTTGGAATACTACCGTCCTCTTTTGGTAACAAGCATTGTTGTTGTTGCATTGCCAATTTATCATGATTTTGTTCAGATTCTAATGGCTGCTGGTGTTTAAATTTACCCAGATTGGATTTCGAACAGTAGAAGACATCACTTCTGGTTTGACACTTAGCAAGACTGGTTTCAATAGACCAATTTTGGTTTTTCGCAAATGATGTGTGCAGAGTCAGTGTCATTTAACATGGAGTAATGTTACTTTTGCTGCACAGAGATGCAGCTGTTATGTGTTGAGATCAATGCTGGCTCTTGCAGACCGCAATCTTGCATGCAGTGCACATACTGTTCACGACGAAAACTTGATATACATACATGGAGCATCCTTTGTGAGAATAGCTTTAGTAAAACAAATGTTGATTTGAGGGGGCTTGGAATGTAGAGGAGGAAAATGCATATTAAAATATTTATATCTTTTTGTGTAAATGCGAATGGCTTAAAACATTTACTCCACTTAATTTAAGTTTTAAGCTAAGAAATGTGAAGTAATTTATGTTTACAATTTTGTGAAATATCTGAATTAATTTTTAGAAATGATGGTCGTGTTTCTATTATTTTTCCGATGCCCGCTTGGACTATCTATTCTAAATATGAATAAGGTCTACTTTAGCACTATTTCTATTTTTTAATTTAAATATTTTGTATCTATTTAGTTGTAATGTGTTAAGTTCAAGGGAATATCAATAATTCTTCATGAATTATACTTTAACTTTTTTACTAATTTAATTTATGTGTGTGTGTGTGTTTGTCAACACTTTTCTAAAAGAATTTTTCTAGACCTAAAAGGAAACGATGAAGAAATATATACACACAAACACCTGAATCGTTGCAATTATTCATTGGGTCTCTGCGTGGTGCGCGCGCATTTCCATGCTCGTAAGAACTCACGTGAACGTGCACGTGCACAGATAAGGGAGAGAACGACCTATGGTGCCTATTTGGATTTTCAATTTAACCCTCAAATAAATAATAAGAAAGAAGAACTAATAAATTTCATAAAAATGCAATACTGAATAAGTAGTGAGAAAAAAAAAATGCAATTAAAGGTGATAAGAAAGAAGTGTATATATTTGTTAAACGAGAAGAAAAGTCAAATATTGTAGTATAAGAGAATCCAAATTCGAAAAAGAGGCTTTACTGAAATTTCTAAGAGCAGGGTCCAAGTGAATTATGGTCATAATTGGGTGATTACTTTTACTTTCAACGTTTTCTTCATTTGACCTGACTTGATAACGCTCGTCATTATGGCACTTCATGAGGACTGCACTAATTCCTCTTATATCAACACACCTTTCTCTCTTCTCTTCCAAATTCTTCATCCTCCATGGAAACCACAAAAAACTCAAACACCAATAACAATAAATCTATTTCCTTTTTACCATTTGATGTCCCTTCTGCTCCTAAGGAACAACATTCTTTTGAGATGTCAGACTCAAACTCTTGCAGTGATGCATCTGATGAAGAAGAAGAAGTGAGTTTGGAGGAGTTACTGAATGATGGGAATGCAAAGAAGAAAATCGAGTTGCTGGCTGCAATGGTTGGAGTTAACACTACGGAGCCAGCGATTGTGCTGACTGAAGTAGTGAGAGCTCTCAAACTCTTCAACCATTACTATAAACAATTTTAGTTCTTTTCCATTAATAATGCGCTTTTTGTTTCTTTTGTTCATATGATAAGATATGCGACTTGTGTATTTTCTGTGATCCTTCTTCCAAATAATAGTTTCAGAATCTTTCTTTGGATCGTTCTTTCTTTTCTTTAACTCTTCTCTTCCCACTTAGATTTATAACATCAAATCCTTCATCCTTTTAAGAATGTCACCAAACAAAACGAGAAAAACAAGTACAATTGTCCAACACTGTCTAAAAATTAGACTGATTCTGTGCAACAGATAAATAAAAGGCTGGTCGACTGAAAATTGCGCTAAACAACGTTTGTTTGTTTGTTTGAAAGCGTCTTCAAAATGCAAAGCTAAAAATTGCTATAAAAGGTGGCTTCCAGCGTTTTCTTTCTGCGTTTTTTATATGTTTTTTGAGTTCTGGTAAGATTAGGTTTTGTTGATTTTTGGATGGAAAATCTTCGATAGTTAGCATGAAGGTTAGTTCCTGCCATGAAGCCCTGGGATCAAACCTTCAATGTCATATTTTCAACTACAGAAAACACAAGAAAGTGTATATATATATATATATGATGAAAGTGATTAAGTTTATTTTCTATATTCGAATCCATGAATCTTTTTCCTGGGCATGAAAACTATATCTTTTACTCTCTTTTTTCTCCAACTATAAGCATTATGCTGAATTTCTTCGTCCCCCTTTATAAAATCTTTTTTCAATAGCTTTTTTATGAATTATTGTATACTGTGAACTAATTTTAGTTTATGAATAATAAATATTATTGATTGTATTATTCCCTCTTTTATGAAGATTGGATGATTGAAAAATTATTTTTTAAAATTAAAAGTTTAACATTCTGTTCATGCATATCACTTAATAATACTTTAGAAAATATTAACTTTATAAATAAATTTGATGTTACTAAATAAAATAATTGGTTTTTTAATAAAGTTAATGTTATTTTTTATATATTCAATGTCTTATATCTAGGGAGGGATACTTTGGGATCATAATGATTTCGGCTCAACCAATAATTTCTTGTTCCTTTTTAGGAAAAATTATTAGGCAATTTTAGGGTACAAGATCACTCAAGTAATTTTTAATATGAAGCTTAAGAACTGTCATTTTCATTATCATTCGTAATTTCGTTTTTTTTTTAGTTCTGTAAGGGATTAAAAAATTACGATCACACTTAAAATTTCAAAATATATTTTGGTGGTGATATTAGCTTGAACGTCCATCTATTTACCGTAAGAATATTTTTAATATTTGATATTTTGGGATTAATTATCTATGTTTCCACTTCAGCAATTTATGAACACGTTGAATGGACTATTATTTGATCTTAACAACACACTTGAGTAAATTATTTTTCTTATTATGTTATTTAAACATAAACTTTATGATTTTTTATGTATCTATAATATTGTGCTATGATTTTTTTTTTTTAATATCTAACTGGGTTTTGTTGTTGTTGCATTATACAATTAAACTTATTTTTGATAAATTTGTAATGACACGCATATTATTAATTTATTAAATCATTCTTTCATTAATTGTTCATGAGATAAAAAATCAATAATAAAACAATAAAAATATCCCTTTCAAAATAAGTGGAAAAGTATTCAAAAATTAAATAACATCTAAATCCTTTTTTTAATGCTTATTACAAAAAACAACATTTTTTTTTTCATATAAAAGTCAATAAATTAGTCTTGATTGTATAAATTTATATTATTATACGATAACTTACATTATTATAAGTAAATTTAATTAATTGTGAAACTTAGTAGATGTATAATTTGAAAAGCCCTCCTTAAAAATAATATCGGGGGTTGTCTTTCTATATTGGTATTAAATCATAAAAGTTACTCGCTAAAGAAGTATAGTGCATTTTACGTTGGATACAATATACTACAAGTTGTTGGTTTAAGAACCATAACTGTTAAGGCCGGTTCAATTCATACATTTAGACCCAAAGGAATTGTTTTCTGTTTTTATTCACTGTTTTCACCATTAACTCCAGAAAATGAAACATTATTTTACTGTTCATGGCATAGCAACATCAATTATGTAGATAAGATCTTGTAAAAAAACATTACATCATTGTTTTTGTTCAGTTTATTAATGAATACACAGAATTGATGTAACTAAATTGGTAAACCTTTTGAATTAAATATAAAAAATTTATTCTAATGTAATATTAACTGTTCTACTGTATACTGTGCGAAGCGTTTTGATGTTTTATTACACTATGTGCATGGATTAAACTATGAATGTGATTTTAACAGTACTTTTTATACTATCACCAGTTTTCCCATATCACTAGAATAAAGATTACTCTAAAGGTTAATGTCAACTCTGTCGTGAATTCATCTACCCACGAGACTAATTCCCTGTTGTTCATCGGACAACTTTTCAGAGAACTCGACTATGGGAAAATAAATAAATAAATAAATAACAAGAGATTAAATCGAATAATTTTATAAAATTATCTAATTCAATTGGCAAACACCCGTGTCCAAAATTTATACTGAAATATCCTGAGTGAACAACGGCAAAGTTTGTCGAACAGCCAAAATCACGAAGGTCAAAGGGCCAAAGAAATAAATAAAATGGAGATAAAAGACGTGTTTGTTTCTAAAGCTTGCTTCATTGTATTTAGAGAAAGACATCTGCCACAGCTTACAGGGGTCGGTGCTATCGTGTCATTGTTACATTATCTACAAAATCTGATTTGAATATGATACATCTGATGCAAACATTTTCCTTCAAAGAATACTCTATTCCAACTCCTTTAGGAAATCAACATTATCTACAAAAACCTGCACATTTAGAAGTGGGTAAACTAGTTAGTCAAAAATGCTGATTAATACGAATGAATAAACAGAACGAGACTAGATCTCCGAACATAGTGTTGTGCCATGATCAATAGTGCGACATTTTTTTATCATTTCTAACTATTACTACTTTGATACTGTGAATACCATGTTGTATTATGATGAGATTTCCATTTTAAAGCAAGAAAACAACTTTTGGGTATCAGATATAACAATCATTAAAGAGCGTCTGAGATAATTGCTCATTTTACATGGTATTCGACAAGAACCAAATTAGAGTTTTGGATGAAGGTCATGAATGATTTTATATCTAACCCACCACCCTCACACGAGTGCTTTCGGACATCAAAAATGAATGGTGAACCTGCCCACCCTAACTTCAATTGAAATATAGCTTTTATAAAGTACTGGGTAACAAGTATTGAATTTCAAACCACATGGTCATAAAAACTTTGATATCGTGTCATGAAAAAACTGGTAAGGACATATGAATATTTTAAATTTAACAGTGTCGAACATTCAAATACATAATGATCAAGTAGTTCAAACTTTCATCTCTATTGCCCTTACTTCTAAATGAAGATAAATTTCAATATACTGTAAAAATGGGCCTATTGTGTGAAGGGTGAGAGTGCATGATAGTGATATAATGTAATCCTTTAAAGAGAGTTTGCCTTTGATAAGATATTAGAGCAATTATCGATTAACAGTCGAGTTCAATACTTGTCTTTCATAAATAAGCTTTTTTATCCAAGCTTCAAGCCTACGAAGCTGTTGCATGTGAGGACATATTAGACATAAAACCATTCATGAGTTTTCATTTTCTAGCTTAAGCCTTGGGGAGACATTAAATAACAAAAGATCAATTAGACGTACCGACTTCCAACCATCAGGATCCAAGCATGCAGTAATTTTGGTGTTGATACCAGGTAATGGTCCAGGTTCACGAGTAACCTTCCCTCCAGCTAGTTTAATCGCTTCTGCAGTTTTGTACACATCATCGGTGCCTACTGCAATCTGCAAATAGGTATAAAGAGTTACGGATTTGATAGAAAGTGAGAAAAGTTTAGAGAGAAAACAAAGTAGAGTGTGTCACTTTTAGAGCAATATAATGTTGTCATTTCTCAAAAGTTGAATACAACAGGTGGAGCTTAGCAATCGAATCTGAATACTTCTACACAAGTTGTTGTTCAACTGATTCCTGAGTCATGACTACCTTACACATTCTAACAGAATCAGACAAGTGTGCAGCTACGCTGACTAACTAGAATATTCCAGAATCTAGAGACTCGAGAATATTCAACATGAAATTGAGCCTAGAGGTATACACTGACAGGGGAGAGAAGGAAAGTAAGAAAATTAACAAAAGAACTGTCTTTAGGTAGATATGGAATAAGCCACTAAGAAACTACAATTGGTCAAGTACAGAGAGCTTGGGTAGTTAGTATGAGGTCATACGTATTGTGTTGAAAAACTAAAGGAGAAGAAAACACAAGGTAACAATCATTTCAATTGGGAAAAAAACCAGCCATTTCTGTTAGTCTCTGTTTACTTGAACTTATTTACTGTTAACAAGGATAGAGAAGAGATGATATGCGATTATGTTGCACTTTTAGAACAGCTGGTTGTGCAGGGTTTGCGCTGATACTCTTGCGTGCCCCACAGGTTTCAACTTCTGCTTTATATTGGTGAGAAATGAGAAGAAAGTTACATTGACTTCTGGCTTGTAAGCTTCATATGGCAGAATCAGTTAGGTTGCACCCATAATCAATTGAGTTTTATTTTTCTATTATAATCATAAATAATTAATAAATAAAAATAATACTAAAAGTAATGCATAATAATTATAATGAACTTGAGGGGTTAATACAATTTTGAGTTTTCTTTATAGTTTTTATCATATTTTTAATTAAGTAGTTGAATGGTGACAGGGGAAGTTAAAAAAAATAAAACGCTGAATCATTCATGTTTTCATTGTGGTAAATAGTGTGTGAATTAAATGTAGCACTAGTGAAAATTAATTACTAGTGGAAACTAAAAGTTAAGGAATGGGAGATAGGGTCAGTATGAAAGAACCTTATGGAGTTTTTGGTTAGAAGAACCAAAATTTGATGTTTTCATATCAATCCTATGACTTATCACTCCCCTTCTTATCATTCTTAAATGTAACATCAATATCCTTCTTCAAATTGAATATTATAACGGTCCACTTGTTTTTTCATCAACTTTTCACCCATTTTCACTCTTAACTCATCCACACAACCTCACTTTCCACTCAAATTCTCTTCCCTTCTTTCAGTTTTTATTTTCTCCCTTACTTTCACACTATCCAATCAACGCATTAATAAAGAGACTAAAAGCTGATATATATTGTAGCAATGAAACCCCTCCACATATTCCATAAGAAGAATTTGGGGAGGGAGAAAAATCTGCTTACCTGAGCATAAGCATTTCCTTTATCATATTCAGTGACTCCATAATTGTAAGTCAACTCCAGAACAGTGCTTTTATCTTCTGGACCATAACCCACCATTGCTACGGTATACTGCCCAAAAGAAGGCCATCAAATAAACAGGTGAAATGAAGGACATGCCCGAAGTATCAAATAAGGTGTTGTGAAAAAGATTTGAGGCCGATAAATCAAGCAAGATGAAAACCTAAAATTTATAAAGGTAACCATCATAAAAATATTTCAAAAACAAGCACAAAAATAAAATAAAAAATTATAAAAAATTATGAGAAAGTTGCATTTGCAGAAGATATCCACAGAATTATCCATGGATAAGAAAATTAAAAGGACTTTGACAGGGATACATTGTCATAATTATATAACACAGCACAAAATTCTCTATTAAAACGCTTATTCTTTTAGTTATTCGGTAAACTTATGCCTGTTGCCTTGTAGACAATCCTGAACTGAAAGGAAAACTTTGCAGATCATCAAGTATACTTGCAAAACATTCACAAACTCGTAAACCTAAATTTAAACCTCTTAACCGTTAAATAAAAGTTATATAATTTGCATATATCTCACAGAAAAAAACATAAAGGAGAAGTCATCATACCTTGTATTCTGGATTGTCTCGAGTACGAAGCAGCTCCATACCAAATGCCTAAATGTTAAAAATCACAGAAATGTCTTAATGTTATGCAAAGGAAATAAGAAAACTTTAAAGTCTAATCCAACATAAAATAGAACTGACCCTAACCTTCTCATAAAATTCTATGGAACGATTAAGATCACCCACTCGGAGCATTACTTGGCACAAGGGTTCAGGAGTTGGACCTCTTTCTATAAGTTCAAATTTGTAACCATCAGGGTCTTCAACAAATGCAATTACTGAACGGCCTCCCTTTACAGGACCAGGCTCTCTTGTTATTTTACCACCCTTAGCTCTTATTAGCTCCACTACTTTCACAACCTAACAAAGAATCATACAAAGAAATTATATCATATATGTTAGCCAAAAGGCCAATAGAGATAAAATCCTCAACTCAACAGGAAAGAGCACACAAAGATGTTAAAAAGGACAGTAGAGTATGTTAAAGCTTGGAATACTTACATCATCAACAGCAATACCAAAATGGCCAAATCCAGTTCCAATATCATACTTGTCAACTCCATAATCTGAAATGTTAAAACCAAAATTAATCAAAAGCTCTCTTTGCATAAGCAGACATAACTGACTCCAACAAAGAGCCAATGTCCTATAATTATTACTAAAGGTCATTGAGTAGACTAGATTTTGCACATTTCGATACATGCCATTATCAGACACTTACTGTATGTCAGTTCAATAACAAAGTGTGAGTCTTCAGGCCCATATCCAAGAAAGGCATTAGTATATCTCTCCTCCGGTATGTCCCTCTTTCTGAGGAGCTTCATTCCTAGACACTCCGTATAAAACCTAAAACCACCAAGAGTAAACGCTCATCCATGAACTTTAATACATCACAGATAAGCAGCTTTCATTTAATGAAGCAGAAGTTGTCTCATCTAGCTTCTCCTAAACTTACCTTAACTCATGTCTATGCTAATTTTAACTTAAGAAAGAGACTTGATTCATTTTTATCTTTCCTTCTCTCCCATAATTGTATAAGCGCTTATTGAAAAGTTTTATCCACAAACAAGACCCAATTGGGATATAATACAGTGCATACTTTATGGTCCTGTCCAAGTCCCCAACTCGATACACAACGTGAAGCATTCTTCGCTTGTCCTGCTTGACCCACTCAAGCACATTTTCTGGTGAAGCAGCCGCTACAGATTGTGACACGTCCCCTGATGCCATGGCTCTCACGGGATAACCATCTTGTCTCAACAATCTGGAAGCTTTCAGACCAAAATTATGGAACTGAGACACTGCACCTAAATCCAAAATTCAATTTCAAACTATTCATCAGCACAACTGCCAATATATATTGGTAATTGAGATAAAAAAAAACCCAGAAATAGTCATAAATTGAAGAAACAGAAGAATATGAAGTTACCGGATAAGGAGAGACGGGGAGAAGGATTGAAGAGAGGAAGTGAGGAAGGTGGAGAGAACGTGAGGGAGAAGAGAGTGGGTCGAACCGAAGAAGCCATGGGAACCACTCTCACCATTGGGGTGAGGCAATTGGTGTTTGTTGTGCTTGTGTTGTGTTGTGTGTGGTGTGGATGGATGAGGGAGAAGAGAAGAGAAGAGAAGTGAAGCGGAGAATAATAGGTATTGTTATTGTACTTGTTGGGTAACTTAGCTTCTCAAATTTTGCATCCTTTGCTTCATTTAATTTACTTTATATTATTCCATTTCTCTGGATTATTGATAGTTGATTCCACTTTTACGGTGCTTGTTCAATTCCTTTTCCCTATCATTTGGGAGTTCGATGGAACGTTTCAAACACAAAATAACATGCCAAATTTATAGTTTTAATTTGGTCAATAATGAATCGTGTTGTATGAATTAAGATTTTATACAAATTTCCATTTCTTTCTTAAATGATTACCTTGTCATTCTTATTAATATTTTATGTTCATTAAATTTTAAAAACATTACATCCAAATATCATGCTTAAATACCTTTTTTTATTTTTTTATTTTTATTTTTATTTTTTCTTTTAAAAAACAAAAATATGATGTGTCAAGTCATGTGTGTCATATGTCACGTATTACGAATCTATCGTGATAATATTTATTTTCAATTTAATTTTAATATTTGTAATTTTAATTTAATTTAATCCTATTTTATTTTAGAATGAAATAATTTGGATCAAATTAATTACTAAATTTAATTATAATTTATATATACATATTAAAATATTTAAAAAATATATATATTTCAAATCATACCACCAAATTATTTAAATTAAGTTTTTTTCTTTTATAATTTTACTTAAAAAAATTATATTTTCACTTATAATTTTTTAAACATATTAAAAATGTAAATATAACTTATAATTTTATATGTTTAATGTCACAAATAGGTTTAATATCACCTATATTTACCTTTTTAATGTTTTTTAAAAACTATAAGTTTAAATAAAGATTTCTTTTTATGTAAAAATGTAAAAACAATAATTTAAATATTTATGTGAAGTGTTTTTATTTATAAACTAAAAAAATATTTTAAAATATATATATATATATATATCTATATATATATATAAATTAATTATCAATTTGATCTTAAATTAGAGAGACAATTGTTTTACTTAAAAAAATAAAAGACTAATTTGAGTTAAAATTATAAATACGGAAATTAAATTAAACAAAAAAAAATTGTCACATGATACTGATATAATCCGACATGTAACAATCTTTTTAATTTTAAAAATTAAAAAGAAAATTAAAATTAAAATTAAAATTTCAGCAACTGGCTTGTAACATATATGAATATATGGAGATGACATTAAATTTAATAAAATAAATATCAAATTAAACATTTTTAAAAAGTTGTGAAACTAAATTAAAAAAATTAAAAATTAAAAGTATTTTTTTAAATTCAAATAAATTTACAAGACAAAATTATGTATTAAGTCTTTAAATTATGTGCAACTTAAAAAATTTGTCCAAAAGTATAGTAACTTGTTTCCCAAAATTATGACAAATTAAAATTTTCAAAATATCACTTCTATAGCCTTTAATTTATAAAGATAAATTAGGTTTAAGTTTTTTTTAATATTTTATTTCCAAAATTAAAGATTTAAGTTACATTTTATAAACTAGAACTGGAACAAATTATGTTTATAAATTTTTACCCACAGCTACTGTCCCTTCAATCATCATCCATAGGCGCATGAGCTCAACGTTGAATAGCCGCTAAAAAAGCTGAAAGATATCTCTCATCCTACATGCACCGTAAAAAAACAAATTCATTTATATTGTTGTAATTTACTCATTTAAAGAGAAAATAAGATAAAAATGATGGAGTTTTATCTGTTCAAAAATAATAAATAAATTAAAGTATGTCCTTGTAGAATTTTGTAAAGCTTAAATATTTCTTATCTCTATTTTCATTGTATTTGTTTAATTTGATTTTTTTTTACTTTCAATTAAATTATAATTTTCGTTAATTTCGTCCTGTTAAATTTTTGCTAGCGGTAGTTAGATAGTTAATGTCTCTAAACAATACATATAATGTGTTAGATCTGAATTTTTAATATTTTTGAACATTTTTTAATTTATTTTATTTTTAATGTTAAAAAGATTCTTCATGTGTCATGCATCAATATCAATATCACGTGTCAATTTGGGATTGTGTTATTCACTTTTGTTTAATTTAGTTATTGTATTTGTTATTTTTGTTCAGTTTAGTTTCTATATATTATTTTAGTTTCAAATTTAGTTAAAATGAAAATATTTTGTCACTTTCAAATCATGAGCAAATTTAATTTTTTATAAATATTATACTAATTTTTTTTAAATTGACATTTTTATTAATTTTTAAAATTTAATTATAATTATTAAATTTAATTATAAATCGAATATAATTATTAAATTCAATTCTTAAGTGGAAGAAAATTATTTAAAATATTATTAAAATATGATTACTAAATATTTTTCTTCTAATAATTATATTTTAAAATATTAATACTTTTAAAATTAACATTTAAAGATATTATGAATATTAAAAATATTTTAGAAAAATATACTAATATTTTTAAAATTAACATTTAAATATACAACATTTTAGAGTTTAATATCTAAAACATAATAAAAATATTAAATATTTTAGATTTAAATGTGAATTTTAGAAAAAAAAAACAATTCGTTTAATAATTATATTCTAGAATATTAATACATTTAAAATGATTACTAATATTATAGAGAAATATTCTAATATTTCTAAAATTTACATTTAAATATTAAAGATTTTAGATTTTAATATCTAAAACATAATAAAAATATAATGTTTTAGATATAAATGTGAATTTTAGAAGTATCGGTATATTTTTCTAAAATAGTTAATAATTATATTTAATTTATAATTCAATGTAATAATTTATAATTGAATTTCAAAAATAATTAATAAAAATATTAATATAATATTTATAAAAAATCAAATTTTGTCTTAATTTAGAATGGACATTATTGCTCGATTTTAACTAAAAAAGATATTAAATTGAATAAAAATAACAAATATATGAACTATCTTGACAAATGGACAAAAAATAATGAATATAGGAACTAAATTGAACACAATAAAATAAAACAACTACAAACTAACATATGAAATTAACAATGACATGTGACACAATGTTAACTTGACACGTGAAAAAAAGAACAAAAAAAAAAACTAAAACATGTGATATGTCTTGTTCAATAACATTAACTACACAATTAGTAAAAAAGATGAAATTGACGAAAATTATGACATAATTGAAAGTAAAACAAAAATAATGAACAAATTGAACAAATACAACAAAAATGAAAACAAATATTTTTCAGTTTAAAAATAATAAATAAATTAAAATATGTCATTATAGAATTTTGTAATTATTTATAGCAATCTTCTAGAACTGATGAATCATATTATTAGTTAAATTCATCTCGACTTTGACTATTTTTATTTTATGAATTAATAGTAGAATGACATTCAAATTTTTAAAATGTGATATTATATATATATATTTTTATATTTATATATTTATATTTTATAAAAAAATAATAGAAAGACATAAAAATTTTAAAAATGAGAAAATATATATATATATATATATATATATATATATATATATATATAATTTTTATACCGGTTATTCAACTTAAACTGGTGAAAGAAATATGAAAAGTGTATATTAAATTCTTTTTGTTCTTATCCTCTTAACTTACTATTTTAAGGCACGTGTTTTGATTTTTTTATCATTATTTAATATTTATTCAATTTTATTTAATAGTTTTAATTCATATTTATAATAATTATTATTTATTTATTAGTATTTGAAATAAATGTATATATTTTATATTAAATATTTATAATATCATATTTTCTCTTTTGTATTTCTTTATTAAAGAATTATTTAATTAATATTTAAAATAATAACAAAGAATAAAAACATTTGTGTGATTTGTGTGTTTGTATGAGGTAATTTAAGAGAATAATTTATTTATTTTATAAAATTTAAAATTCTTCTAAAGAAAATAATATGTTTGGATGAAGAAATTAAAAAATGATATTGAGATTGAATAATTTTAAGAATGTATTTCAAATAACTAAAATAATAGAATTTGAAATTCACTACAAACAATAATGAGATTGAAATTTCCAAAGTTGTGAAATTTTACACTATTTAGGACCAAAAAATTCCACAGGTCCAAAAGGTTGAGTTGGTCCTAGTTGAGTCCACCTGAGTTGAAGGACGAGTCAAGTTGGTTGGAGCCAAATGTCGTACCAAGTTGGCTCGAGCCAAAGGTCGTACCAAGTTGCCTCGGGCCAAAGGTCGACATGAGTCGGCATTGACCAAAAGACGAGATGAGATGGCTCTAAGCCGAGTCGACTTAAGACGAAGATCGAGTTGGGTTTTCCTGGGGCAAATCTTGAGCCAAGTTGACCCTGGCCGAAGGTTGAAACGAGATGGCTCTGAACTGAGACGGTTCAAATCGAAGGTCGAGTCGAGTCTACCCATGCTAAAGGTTGAGTTGAGTCAGTCAAGACAAAAGTTTGAGTCGAGTCAGCCTGGGATGAAGGTCTATACAAGATGGTTTTGATCTGAGTCAACTCTGGCCGAAGTTCATGGCAGGTCGGTCCAAACTAAAGGTCAAGTTGAGTTGGCCTATACATAAGGTTCAAACCAATCTATCTTTGTCGAAAGTTAAATCGAGTCAATTTGAGTCGAACTAACTGAGATCGAATCAATTCAAATTGTGTCGAGGTCAAATCGACCTAGGTCGAACCGGTTGAATTGAGTGAAATTAAGTTATAATCGAAAAAGTAGAGTTGAGTTTGTCATAAAATAAATATTAAATTTTTTATCCAAACAAAAACATTGAAATATAAATATTTATAATTACTTAATCTAAAACTAATTATTTAAAAAATGAAAAGATTTCAATTACTAATTACTTTAATTTTTTTTTTAAATTTTAAATCCCTCCAGGTTAATAAGGATATATGAATTTTTCGATGAAGTACCATCAACTATGAAAATAGGATAAAGATGAATTTGTTGTATTTAGAAAATGGAAATGAGATACTTAAACTTGCCCCTTTTTTATTACTTCTCATGATAATTTTAGGGAATAATAATTTTGTTTAGATATTCCATTCTTTTCTTATGTGTAGGTAAAATAAGGGATTAAATAGAAAGTTGTATTGTTTTTCTCACGTTCTTTTACGTGCATTTGCACCTATTACTTTACGTTCTGAAATTCTTCGAAGTAATTCATTATAGGAATAAACCATTAGTTTCATGTATGATGTATTGGCATAGGCAATTAACCTTTGGAAGACAAAAAGTAGTACTTAAATTGTATTTTAGTTTCTAAGCGAGTTTTAAACTACTTTAATTTTTTTTCTATAAAAAGTTTGTTTTATTTTTAGTATTACGTATTACTCTTTAGTTATTTATCGGTTGAATAAAATGTCAAATGACAATTTTAAGCCACGCGCAGGAATATCTTTGATATAACTAATAAAATAAATATTATTTAAGTGTCTTAAAATGAATAAAAAAATGGTGAATTTTAAATCTGAAGAGATAAAAATAAAAAAATAATAAAAAGTATTATATATAGAATGAAATAATGTAATAACCCACCCCTAGCATACTATTAACTAAGACGTTATAAATAATGTATTAAATAACAAACAAATCACATAATATATATATATATATATATATATATATATATATATTATTTATATTTTTCTATACACATACATAAAAAAAATTTTTTTTTAAAAAAAATGTCTTGAAAAAAAAGAGTAAGAGAAATATATAAAATATAATATATATATATTTGTGTTAAGAGTAA
>Ga0099822_1006109_pt1 | contig 15708 bp, 8 predicted proteins | sample CowpeawhiteBW_FD_76839 | JGI IMG/M metagenome (GOLD analysis project Ga0099822, IMG submission 76839) | Root nodule microbial communities of legume samples collected from California USA - Cow pea white BW | ecosystem: Host-associated > Plants > Roots > Nodule | place: USA: California | collected...
ATATATATATATATATATATATATATATATATATATATATATATATATATATATATATATATATATATATATATATATAACACATATATCATTACAACCACACCAAAGCAATTCAATCCTTTGATTTCATGTCACATGGCCACTACTATGTTACCTGTGTTCTACGTCTTTTGATGAGTACCTCGAGATGTCTTGTTGCCACACCTACCAACCACATCTGGTAGAGCACGTGCGGGAAACCATGCTACGAACCACACTCCGTAACACCAGGTGGAGTTCCCAATACGAATAACATTCGTAACGTCCTAAGACTACCAAACTCGTCAGCTTAATACTGAGGAGGGCAATCTTACTATGCCTATTCGTACGTGCCACAACACGCACACTCACATCGACAACACTCGCCAACCTCAGCCACAACTCAAGAGTTCCTCATGTTCATCCGTCATCCCGAGCCACAACTCAAGAAATGTCATTCCGAGCCACAACTCAAGGAATGTCATGTGCTTAACCTCTATCTCAAGTGTAACATCCCTAAGGAATATTACTTTGAAAAGATCATAAACAATTAAATAAAATAAATTAAAACGCGATAATATTGATAATACCTCATTTATAATCACATGATCCAAAAAATACGGGAAAATTAAAATCGCAGAGTTGCATACATTATAAATGTTCGCAATTCAAAGTTATTACAACTGTAAAAGCCCAAAATGGCTAATGTTCAAAACATGAAAATATCAAAAACTTAAGTCTTCAAAAGCCCATATAATCCCGCTCTCCAAACTCAAGCGTCTCTTGGCTCACTTGTCAAATCATCTGCTCCCGGATAATAAATTATCTGATCATCGCCACACACAAACAAATAAGGTGAGCTATGCACATATGAATATAAAATAAGTATGACACCCATCCCAAGAAATAATTTTTTCTGATATATGTTAACTGCAAATTTCCCACCCCTGATCTCATATTCCTTCATGAGTCATATGCATGAAACTAGGTCTTGGGACTTTACCGTGCTCCCACAAAACTATCCCTTTCGTGGTCCAACCCTACGAGCCAATCCTGCTCATAGTCCAACCCCACAAACTCCTCGTTTGTAGTAAAACATCCAAGCCTTCCCAGCTTGGACCCTGGCACGCACGCAATCACCATACTATGGACTCCTCGCCCAATAGCAGCCAACGGGAATAAAATTATTCCTTGCCCATCGTGCGTCCGACGCATGTAATCACCATACTAAGGACTCCTCGCCCAATAGTAGCCGACGGGAACTAATCAGTTAATCATGCCCATCATGCGTCCCACCACCAAGCACATCCCAGACCTCTATTGGACTTAGTCCATCAAGCCGAAGCACAAAGATAAGTCAACTTAGTCCTTCAAGTCCATTGACCAAAGCAACAACCAATTACACAGCGATCAAAACCGCCTGACGCCGCCTAGACACCGTTAGGCAAAAACTGGCAGCAAACCGTTTGACGGCCAAACCCCTACCGCCAGGCGACACTATCCAAACAAGAGCCACACAACTTCGTCACCACCTGGCGGACTCAATCCTGCCGCCAGGTGCCTAGCGCTGACAGTGGCCACTGCCACTATTTTGAACCCTACCGCCTGGTGGCTCGCCCCGCGCCGCTAGGCGCTATACCAGTAGCACAATGCTACTGATTTTGGCACTTTTTACAGGTCTTAAGGGTCTCAAACTTGCGATGCATCATTCACACATCTATCAAAGCATTTAGAACATAACACAACAACCATCACTACATAAATATACAATTATTTCACGCCCAAACCAAGTAATTTCTTCCCTTAGCATACTTTACTTTATCCACCAATTTAGAACAATTCACACAATATCAATGTTGTATCCCTTCCCATTTACCCCAACACAATTTTACAGTTTACAATACCCTTCTTAACTTTTCATTTACACCTAAGTTATACAGCAAAATGATCCTTGGTGCACACACACGCTAAAATGATCATCCTCACCCAATTCTAAAGAGGAAAACCCTGACCACTAATCTAAATTCGCACACAAAAACACCCGCGACTTCCCAAGAACACAACTTGCAGAAAACATCACAAATCACCCTTTGCTCTGATGTGCCGCCTGGCGGCGTTCTAGGTGCCTCCAGGCGGTTCATACCCATTTTGGGTTCTACCACATTTTCCTGCATCCATAATGATTCATAGACACTACAATTTCAATCCACACTCAAACTAACAAGCTTTCACGTGCACACAACATCCAAATTTCCTAATCTAATCATGTCAACGTCGATTCCACAAAAACATTGCACCAATCACAAAGCTCATCCATGTTTTTCACTCCCAATCTCACATGAACCCTAAACCCCTAATTCCAGTGAAGGTTCATGCAATTTTCCACCAATTAAGCATTTTTAGATAACAATTCAGCATACCAATTATTCTCAAATCATGAAAATTACTCCAAACTTCCCAACATCACTAAAAATCCAAAAGTCCGAGAGAACTGGACAAGCCAGTTTGTGTCGCCTGGCGGGCAGTACCTAGCCACCAGGCGGTGCATAGAAGAAACCCAGAAAATAGGCTCTGGAGGCATGAGCTGCCTAGCGGCCCTTCAACGCCGCCAGGCGGTTTCTGGAAATTTCCAGAAACGCGACATAATTTAACGCAATTCCAATTTACACAATCCACATCATCCAGAATACCACGAAAACATATAAACGACATACAACACATATAATTAACTCCCCTAACCTGGATTAAAGCTTTCCTTGAGTGATTTTTGTACTTCTTCCCTTTGACTCCAAAATGACCGTCCTTGGCTTCTCTCAATTCAGCCCCAAAAATCCACTCACACTCAATTTCTCACTGAAATTCGCACTCCTCTGCCTATCCCACGATAACCTCTGCAGAAACCTTTCTCCCCTGCTATGTCTGCTAGGGTTCCCTTTAACCCTCAACTTCAAATCAAGACTAAAAAAATGGCAAAAATAGAGTTTCATTTGGGTCCTCCAAGGTTTGAACCCACACTCATGCACATACCAAGCCAATCCAAACCATTCAACCAATTCAGATTTTATGCTAACCAATATGATTCAATTATTATAACACTTCACAACATGATTAATATATATATATATATATATATATATAAAATACTAATTTAATAATACACAAAAATGACATACATAGGACTCGAACCCAAATCCTCTCACACAATCAAAGTACTCTCAAACACTTGAGCTAGTACTTTTCCACGTCATAACATTCCGCATTTATTACCTTAAAGGTTCTCTTTACCCACATTTATTAAATAATTATTTAATTAACTATTTATTTTTTTCCCGGGTCTTACATCAAGCCACAACTCAAGGGATATGTTCCGAGCCACAACTCAAGGAACACCTGCAAGCTGACCTTCGAGGTATCACCAAAGCTTGGTAGATCATGCACATCCAAAGCAAAAGGTTCACAACATTGCCTCTACATTATCGCCTGGCATTGCTTTAGAGCTGCCAAGCGAAACATGCTTCCAGACCGCCTGGCAGGGGACACGTACCGCTAGGCGCCACGCGCCTAAAAATGCAGACACCGCCTGGCGGAACCATCCTCACTGCCAAGCGCCACTTTGTTCCAGAGCCTATTATTTTTGTAGTTATCGCCTGGCGAGTCAATCACCACCGTCAGACGCTACGCCAGTACTTGCGCAGTACTAGTTTTAGCTCAAGTCTAGGCACAATTGTGTACATGTCACTCTCACTTGCCACCTATCTAGAGTACCACTAACTTAGTTCATTACTATCTACAATGATTCCAGCCATCATAGCTCTTCACATGTGAAGTCATTCTCTAAATGTGGTCACGTAAACAATTCCAGCTATTCACACTTATTATTAGTCGTGCACTAATTACAACTTTCCTCTTTCTTCTAACACTACCACCTCATCGCCTTAACATTATCGTAGGATAACATATACCTCATATCCAATTATTGTGTCTTCACTTAGGAACTCTAATTGGTCTACAACTCTCAGTACAATAACACTTTAGCATACTAATACTCCATGTTGCACTAGTATCATTATCATAATTCTTCCAACTCCCCATTAACCCTCAAATTAATTCATAATCATTAACTCATTAATAACCCATTCTAGGCCTCTGTCCAATGACCCCAAGATTTATGTCCTAATAAAATTATACTCCCACAGAGACCTAAAACTCATCATTGTACCCAAGAGCCACGCAGAAGTCCTTACCACTATGCTGGCGCTTGGCGGAACCTAACCTGTCTCCAAGTGGTGCATAAGTTTTGGGAAACCCAAAACTCTACCCTGCACATGCGAAAACCCAGAGTCCCATTCCAGGCTAGTTTTCTCTATTTTCCATTCTATACGCTACACGCAATCGAAATTAATTACCCATTCTATATGCTACACGCAATCGAAATCATGTTAGAAATTCTAAAACCCCGAGTTGTCTTACTCTTGATTACACAATCTGTTTCATAACATAAATCCTCAAACTTTCAACCCTAAAAGAGTGTTTAAAGCAATTTCATCAAATTAAATCTAACTGACAGCATGATTCCCCAATTTCTAACATCACATAATCAATACACAGTAAGGCTCCTTTCCTTCCCGTTCAAAAATTCACCCAAAACACACAAAACCCAAAAATCGAGTCAAATTGACTCACGTCGCCTAGCGGTAGTTCATCATCGCCAAGTAGCTCAAACAAAACCTAGGAATTTGGGTGAATCAAGGATGTGTCGCCTGGCGGCCAGGGTCGTGCCGCTAAGTGGTTCCTCTTTAGGAACCCAGAATTACTCAGAAATGCATGTGTTGCCTGGCGGCAATTCATTGCCCGCTAGGCAGTTTCTGGAAAATTCTAGAAACCTGAAATTCAAGCAAGACAGAGAATGAGACTCAGCTCTCCTAACTTGGTTTTCCTAGCTAAAACGTGAGTAGTCTTTGACTTCTTCCTTGCTCCCAATGGCTTCCTATTTGACTTTGAATTCTCTTTGAACCCATAACCATACCAATGTCAAATCAATGCACAACCATTCAACCAATTCATGTTTCGTGATAATTCCTACAATTCTAGGATTATATTATCACTCATCATGATCCAACATATTATTAAAATAATAATAAATTAAATAACACATAAATGGCATACATAGGACTTGAATCCAAGTCCTCTCAACACAAATAAGTAATCTCAACCATTTGAGTTAGTACTATTCCACATCACATCATTTAATATTTAATTCCATAAAGGCTCCCATTACCCACATTTATTAATTAATTAAATTTAACGGATCTTACACCATGTTTTTGGCTACCCAGGAAAATTGGTCACTAAAAATTAGCTACCTAGGTTTTGGCTACCAAAATGACTTAGTTTCTAAATTGGTCTCTAATTAATTACTTACGAATTTAGTGACCAATTATAATTTTTTATTTAAAATAGTGACTATTTTAGTAACCAATCATTTTTAATTTTGTAAATTGGTATCTTAATTAGTCATTATAGTGACTATGTATTTTTTGTTTCTAGAATTAGTTTCTAATTGAGGGTTTTCTTGTACACTACTAAAAATTCTCATATTACATGAGAATTTTCTTGTAAATTTGTTAAAAATATTTGCAAGAAAAGACTTTTTCCTGCTATTTTTTTTAGGATCTAAATTGGCAAGTAATTCCTTCGTGGGTAATTATTTCTTACAAAATTATAAAATTCGTAGGTATTTCTTACAAAATTATAAAATTCGTAGGTATTTCCTACAAAATTTGTTGCGAAAAGTGTTTTGTACAAAATATTTTGCAAAAAAATTGGTAGCAATTTCCTGCAAATTTTTTTTCATAACAAAATTTATAAGTATTTCCTACAAAAAAATTTCAAAACAAAACTAGTAGGAAATATGAGTTTTTTTAGTAGTGGTAGTGTTAAGATGTCGAAGTTCACACTTATGAATCATTTGCTCAAAAGTTCTTTTTGACAAAGACTTTATAAATAGATCTGTTAGATTTTCGCATGAACGAATCTTTTGGATATCTATATCATTCTTTCAATTGAACAATGGATTATTGTCTTTATATATGGTTGTTGATTCCATTTTTTTCTGAGGATAAACCATAGGCTGAACTGTACACATTAACCAAACACATTCACGACTTACCTCATGTAATGCTAAAATTCTGCATGATTTGACGATGTTGTTGTTATGGTTTGATTCATACTGCCATGAAATCATGTGTTACCACATGTGAACAAATATCCTGTTTGTGATAAACCATTATGATATTGTGAGGATATGATAAATAACATCCATATGTATAACCTATTAGATCTGATTTTGAATCATTTGGATAATATAAGTCCATATTTAAAGTACACTTAAGGTAATGAAGTATATGTTTTACTTTAATCTAATGTATTTTTGAAGGTGAAGAACTATATATTGCTTAACAAATTTACAGCAAATTCTTGATTGTGAATTGATAATAAACAAATATGTGACCATCTAGTTTATGCATCAATTAAAACCATGCAATATCTAAATGATCCACATGATGGGTGTATTGGACCATAAATATCACCCTATATTCTTTCTGAAAATGAGATTGACTTATTTCTAATTTTTCTAGCGATGGTCTTATTATCAAATTTTCTTTGTGAACATGTAGTACATGAGAACTCATTGGTATGAAGAAGTTTTTTGAGTTTTAAGTGGGTGTCCACCTGAGTTTTTCAACTTTTTTTTCGCATCATAATAGATCCAAGATGACCCAATTGATCATGTCAAACAAGGAATTCATTTTGATTTGTAAACTTCTAGTTTACCATGACTTGCATTTTAATTGTACTAATATATGCGAAGTACAAACCATCCAACTGATCATGTCAAACCAGACATTCATTTTAATTCGTAAACTTCTAGTTTACTATGACATGCATCTCAATTGTACTAATATTATGTGTAAACCATAAGAGAAGGTTGATAATTTCTCCAATTCACATAATTTTTTTATTCAACTCAATTCTAGTGATATAAAGATATTTCATATCTGCTTCATTGTTTGTCTCAATATGATATCCATTTAGACAAATATCCTTGAAACTTAATAAGTTTTTATTAAACTTCTTGGTAGAAGTATAGTAGCTCTTCTTGAGCCTTCAAATATATTTATAGTACTAGAAATAATGCTAACATTAACTTCTCACATTACCAAACAAGAAAAAAATTTATTACTCTTGAGAATTGTATGAGTTGTTACACTGTCAATAAGACACATATCCTCATCATTGGTGCTAGTGTCAACATTCATTCTTCATATAAACATTAATATCAATATTAAATATGACTATGTGAGTGGAGATTGATCAAGAAAAACTTATATATAAGAAACATGAAACATGAAACAAATATAAAGCATTATTAAGAACATATAATATGAGAACATCTATATTTTTTTAACACTCCCATCACCCATCACCAATGAAGTGATCAATGCTTCCATTTGGTTTAGCAAAAAAAATAACAATATCAAGATGAGCATCCATATTACTATAATCAAAATCACCATCTTTACAAGCAAAATGTGTTTCTATGTTCTCCTTATTTTTTTAACTTTTTAAGATGCTTTAGTGTATGACAAATACAAATCAAATGAACTTTACCACTATAATGATAACTTATATTCTCATCTTATTTGCCATTATTTTCACTTTTTCCTTTTTCCTTTTTCACATTATTATTTCATTTTTGGTGATAAAATGTGTCTTTGGAATTTCCTTTATTACCATGTCCATAGTCACTACCATGACCATTAAAATACAAATTAAATCTTCCTACATTCACTTTTGGGAATGAAGCATAACTAATTAGGCGAGTTTCATGATTTTTTTATCAAAAACTCATTATTTTGTTCAACCACAAGAATGCATCAAATAAATTCAAAATATTTTTTGAAATCCCTTTTCACGATATTGTTGTTGTCGAAGCAAATTAGTTGCTAAGATGCTTTATTTATTTCTTTAATGGCATCACCAAAATCCATTGCACCTAAATATATTTCAATATTCAATATCCTATATAAATAATTCTTTCTCGTAATATCAATGGTCACAAATTCAAAATTTGAAAGGTTTGACATGTTTAGAACTAGCACATAAAATAATCGTAACAATAATCATCATGATAATAATAATAATAATAATAACAATAATCATTATAACAAAATTGTACCCGTCCAGAAACAGCGTGTCGACATATTATCGATGATAGGGTCAATATATTACTGATGATAGGTTGATGATCAACAAAGAACAAAGATATGAAGTGGCATTGCCATCAAGCCAACGCTTGAGCAAGGATAAGCAGAGGTGTAGAGTTGTATCACCATAGAGCCGATGTCAGTAAGGATAGCAAACCAACCTCCTTGTAGGAAGCTAAGATTAAGGAGATAATGCTAACGAATATTATGTAATTATTTTAGTTGAGAAGATATTTAAGAAAGATATTCTAGTTATTATTCGGGGAAATCTTTCTAGTTATTATTTAGGAAAATCTTATAGTTGGATCTTTTAGTTATTATTTGGGTTGGTTGATTAAATATTATGGTTAAGATTTAGGAAGATATTGGTGATTATCTTTAATATTATTATGTATTATGTATATCTACAATATTTGCTAGTTGTTATCTTTAAAATAAATTTATTGTTACTAGATATAAATATTGCTAGTTGTTATCTTTAAAATAAATTTATTGTTACTAGATATAAATATTTTCTGATATAAATATTTTCTGATGCTACTTTATTCTAATAAGAAACATAATTATTTTATAATAGTATGTTATTTTAATCAACTTAAAAATTTTGATATCTTATAATTCATTATTTATTTGGTATGAGTTTTACAAGTGAAAATTATTTAATTAAAATTAAGATATTTATAAAATGTTTTACATATAAATATTACAATTGTCATATATATACATGTTATATTATGTGAATTAGTAATGGAGATTTCGTAGATATCATGTTTAAATCAATTAAGACCGACTTTAGCTTGGAAAAATTTCAAGAAAATGGTGGAATAACCAAAACCATCAATCCGGGCCACGATGCTTGATGTCGGGCCACGACGCTCGATGATAATTAATGTCAGGCCCCGATGCTCGAAGGTAATTCTGAGACATGATGCTCGATGATAATTAATTTTGGGCCCTGATGCTCGAAGGCAATTCCGAGGCGCGACGCTAGATGATAATTAATTCCGGGCCCTGATGCTCGAAGGCAATTCCGAGACGCGACGCTCGATGATAATTAATTCCGGGCCCTGATGCTCGAAGGAAATTCTGAGACGCGACGCTCTATGATAATTAATTCTGGGCCCCGATGTTCAAAGGCAATTCTGAGACGCAAAGCTCGATGATAATTAATTCTGGGCCCCGATGCTTGAAGACAATTGCGAGATGCGACGCTCGATGATAATTAATTTTAGGCCCCGATGCTCGAAGGCAATTGCGAGACGCGATGCTCGATGATAATTAATTTCGACCCCTAATGCTCGAAGGCAATTCCGAGACAAGACATTCGATGATAATTAATTCCGGACCCTGATGTCGAAGGCAATTCTGAGACACGACACTCGATGATAATTAATTATGGGCCCCGATGCTCGAAGGCAATTCCGAGACGCGACGCTCGATGATAATTAATTTCGGGCCTCGATGCTTGAAGGCAATTCTGAGACGTGACGCTCTATGATAATTAGTTTTGGGCTCTGATGCTCAAAGGCAATTCCGAGACGTGATGCTCGATGATAATTAATTTTGGGCCCCGGTGCCCGATTCGAAACATCACATTTGATGATTTATGCAGGTAAATGAGAAGATCAATTCTATATTGGAGAATGCGCGAGTAAGTGAGAATATGCGAAACTGAGAACTTAGAGTTTTTCTAAGGATGTGTTGATTTGTAGGTGTTGAGAAATTATAGTTGATTGTACAACATTGAGAGCTTGGTGTTTTTACTAGTAGCTCAGTGTTTTACTAATGAGATATTAAATTGCAAGTGTTAGAAAATTATAATATGCAGCATTGAGATCTTGGTGTTTTAACGATGATATGTTAATTGCAGGTGTTGGAAAATTATAATATGCAACATTGAGAGCTTGGTGTTTTAACGATGATGTGTTAATTGCAGGTGTTGGAAAATTATAATATACAACATTAAGAGCTCGATTCATGAACATGTAATTAATTACTTTGGAGTTTTATAATGTGTTTGCAGGATTGACAGCTTAGGAGTTTTATAATGTGTTTGTAGGATTGAGAGCTCGGTTCATGACCGAGTGAAGAAAAATAATCAACCAGTAGCAATAAAGATAAATAATCAGCAAAATGGTGGCAAGCAAAGAGTCAGATCGTGAGACAAATATGGGAAACTCGGGTCAAAAAGAAGATGGAGAGAGTGGGAAGTTGAGAAGTTGGTCAAAGGTTTGAAAAAGAGACGTTGCATGTAAAACACGTGGCAAGGGTAGGTAAAATGCAATAATGGATCGTGGGAAGTGGTGAATGACGGTTGATTTGAACACTTTTGAGTTCCTTATTTTGAGTAGAGGAAACTCAAAAAGTTGGAGAGCTATGTACCCGTCCAGAAACAATGCGTCGATATATTACCGATGATAGGGTCGATATATTACCAATGATAGGGTGATGATCAACAAAGAACAAAGATATGAATTGGCATTGACATCAAGCCGACGCTTGAGCAAGGATAAGGAGAGGTGTAGAGTTATGTCGACAGAGAATAGACGCTTGAGCAAGGATGAGCAGAGTTGTAGAGTTGTATCGCCATAGAGCCGATGTCAATTAGCAAACCAACCTACTTGTAGGAAGCTAAGATTAAGGAGATAACGCTAACGAATATTATGTAATTATTTTAGTTGACAAGATATTTAAGGAAGATATTCTAGTTATTATTCAAGGAAATCTTTCAAGTTTTTATTTAGGGAAATCTTATAGTTGGATCTTTTAGTTATTATTTGGGTTGGTTGATGAGATATTATGATTAAGATTTAGGAAGATATTGGTGATTATCTTTAAGATTATTATGTATTATGTATATCTACAATATTTGTAACTGATTTCTCTATTATAAATAAGAATGTTACTCCCCTGGTCAAGGGACGGATTATTTTTTGCCTAAGCAAGTCTGAAGTTAGGGTTAAAAGTATTTCTTTCTTTTTTTTTGGTTAATAATTATCTAGCACTTTTCTTGACCAAAAACATTGGCGCCCACCGTGGGGTCTGGTAAAACCTGATCCCAACTCCACCCAATTTCAATAAGAAACGCTACAGCAAAAAGTAGAGATGAATCAAAATCGGAATGCGACTCGGGAGGGACCTACTCGTCAAGAGATTATGCGGAGTATAATGGAGTTACAATGAATAAATGAGGAGATAAAACTAAAGATATAAGCTGAACAAGCACGTCTCGAAGAAGAACGTAAGGAATCCCGCAAGAAGACATAAGAAGATCGACAACTCTTAAGGGAAGAAGCACTCAAAGAAAGGGAGATACTTCGGAAGGAGACCGAGGATACCCATCAACGGCTGGAGGAAGCCCTTCGTCAACAAGAGCAACTAAAAAAACTCAATGAAGACATGCAACAGCAGATTATGCCTCTGCAATACTCACAAGAAACTTTTGACATATGTAAATCATGTTACTATTTTTTGACATAAACAAATTGGGCAAAAATTACAAACCAGAAAATCTAAAGAATTTCCTGATCACAGTCATAAATCATTCTACTCTTCTTGTATTGTGTAGGGTTCACAAGCATAAATTTAACAGTTTTACAAATTTGATTAAATGATTTCTTTAGGGTACTAAAAATAAAAAGCTAGAATGATTAATTTAAAGAAAATATTAATTTTTGTAATTTATAAAATATATGTTGTTATGTTGTTTTAACTTAAATATATTGCCGGATAATATGATCTTAATTATGCATATAAGAATAATAAATCGATTTGCTAAAAGATAATAAAATATATTTATATAATAGAATTATTATTATCGGTTGTTCCTTTTATTTTTAACCATCTTATTATCAATAGAGAAAAATAGTGAAATTAATGAATAATATAAGTTTTATGAATTAATTACTCGTCGTCCTTTTCAATGCACAAAGCTAAATGTCTTTTACATTAAAGTTTGCCTTTGAAATATTAAATGAAATATGTGTTGTGTTATTTATATTAAAATATATTTTTCTAATGAATATTTTGTTTAATATTATTAAATAAATAATTTTTAGTGTGAAGTATTTTATATTTGGAGAAGTTTTAAGTAAGATATTCTTAACAGAATAATTTAGGAAGAACTAATCTACCGTAAAGTTGTTTCAAAATGTCAATATAATTATTCTATATGGTGCTAAAATCATAAAATAAGATTGTTTAAATGTATAGACTAAGATTTTGATAGATATGGTAAAATGTGAGTATTATAGTAAATATTGCTAGTTGTTATCTTTAAAATAAATATTGCTCGATGATAATTAATTTTAGGCACCGATGCTCGAAGACAATTCCGAGACGCGACGCTCGATGATAATTAATTCCGGGCCCCGATGCTCGAAGACAATTGTGAGACACGACACTCGATGATAATTAATTTTGGGCCCTGATGTTCGAAGGCAATTCTGAGACGCGACGCTCGATGATAATTAATTCCGAGCCCCAATGCTCGAAGGCAATTGTGATACGCGACGCTCGATGATAATTAATTCCGGGCCTCGATGCTCGAAAGCAATTGCGAGACGCGACACTCGATGATAACTAATTCCGAGCCCCGATGCTCAAAGGTAATTTCGAGACGCGACGCTCGATGATAATTAATTTCGGGCCCTAATGCTTGAAGGCAATTTCGAGACACGACGCTCGATGATAATTAATTTCGGGACCCGATGCTCGTAGGCAATTCCGAGACTCGTACTCGATGATAATTAATTATGGGCCCTAATGCTCAAAGGCAATTCTTATATGTGACGCTCGATGATAATTTATTCTGGGCCTCGATGCTCGAAGGCAATTCTGAGACGGGACGCTCGATGATAATTAATTTTGGACCCCGATGCTCGAAGGCAATTTCGAGACGCGACACTCGATGATAATTAATTTTGGGCCCTGGTGCCCGATTCGTAACAAAACATATTATGATTTATGCAAGTAAATGAGAAGATCAATTCTATACTAGAGAGTGCGCAAGTAAGTGAGAATATGCGAAACTGAGAACTCAGAGTTTTTTTGAGGATGTGTTGATTTGCAGGTGTTGAGAAATTATAGTTAACTGTAAAACACTAAGAGCTCGGTGTTTTAACGACAATGTGTTAATTGCAGATGTTGGAAAATTATAATATGCAACACTGAGAGCTCGGTGTTTTAACGATGATTTGTTAATTGTAGGTGTTGGAAAATTATAATATGTAACACTGAGAGCTCGGTTCATGAACGAGTAATTAATTACTTTGGAGTTTTATAATGTGTTTGTAGGATTAAGAGCTCGGGAGTTTTATAATGTGTTTGCAGGATTAAGAGCTCGGTTCATGACCGAGTGAAGATAAATAATCAACCAGTGGCAATAAAGATAAATAATCAGCAAAATGGTGGCAAGCAAAGAGTTAGATCGTGAGAGAAATATGGGAAACTATGGTCAAAAAGAAGATGGAGAGAGTGAGAAGTTGGTTGAAGGTTGACGTTGCATGTAGAACATGTCGCAAGGGTAGGTAGAATGCAATGATGGATCGTGGGAAGTGGTGAATGACGGTTGATTTGACAACTTTTGAGTTCCTCATTTCGAGAAGAGGAAACTCAAAAAGTTGGAGAGCTATGTACCCGTCCAGAAATAGCGTGTCGATATATTACCAATGATAGGGTCGATATATTACCGATGATAGGGTGATGATGAACAAACAACAAAGATATGAAGTGGCTTTGACATCAAGCCGACGCTTGATCAAGGATAAGCAGAGGTGTAGAGTTATGTCGCCAGAGAACAGACGTTTGAGCAACGATGAGCAGAGGTGTAGAGTTGTATTGCCACAGATCCGATGTCAGTAAGGATAACAAACCAACCTCCTTGTAGGAAGGTAAGATTAAGGAGATAATGCTAACGAATATTATGTAATTATTTTAGTTGAGAAGATATTTAAGGAAGATATTCTAGTTATTATTCAGGGAAATCTTTCTAGTTATTATTTAGGGAAATCTTATAGTTGGATCTTTTAGTTATTATTTGGGTTGGTTGATGAGATATTATGGTTAAGATTTAGGAAGATATTGGTGGTTATCTTTAAGATTATTATGTATTATGTATATCTACAATATTTGTAACTAATTTCTCTATTATAAATAAGAATGTTACTCCCCTGGTCAAGGGACAAATATTTTTGACCTAAGCAAGTCTTAAGCTAGGGTTAAAAGTATTTCTTTCTTTTTTTTTTGGTTAAGATGTATCTTGCACTTTTCTTGACCAAAACAAAATTAATAAGAAATAGATGAAGATTGATAAAATCAAACCATTCTTACGAGAAAAATAAGAATATAAGATAAAATTGTAGATGAAGAAAGGATTAAAAAGATCCTGAATTAAGACACATATAGCGTTGTCCTTAGAGAGGACCCACCCCACTAGCGCTTAGTTGGTTGGAGCATCGTGCTACTAACGTGTTCTAAAATAAAACTAATGATAGAGAAAAGAATAAAAGAAAGAATAGAGAATAAGAGAATGATGGACAACCTTTTTGTGTGTCTTGTTATTAATAAAAGTTCTATTTATAGATACAAAATGTAACTGATAAAAGATACAGATTAAATAGAAATATATGAATAGATGATACAAATATTTAACCTCATAAAAAGTAATTAATTATATAAGTAATTGTACCATTATTTCATAATAACAGGAATATTATTAATAACTAGTGAACACAGCGTAGTGCATGTATGTTCACTTTTTTTAATTAAAAAATATATAAATAATTTTTTATTCATTTTGTAGATAATTTTTTTTATTAAAGACACTTATTTAAAAATGATTAATTTAAAGGAAATTTTGAATGGATGAAATAGCTAAATCTAATAAAGTGGTTACTCGTAAAACAATTATTTTAATTTTAAAAAGCGGTTATTTATTAAAGGGTAAAATTAGAAATAGAAATATGGACACCAAAATGAGATATCCCTCTATATAGGTATAGATATAGGTATAAATAATAAAGTGTCTTGAATTTTATGCTAGCTATTAACATGTTGTAAATGAAATTCTTAGATTCATCTAAAGAAGTGTTTATATTAACATTACTTAAGTATTATATGGTTAACACATTGGGTAGAAAAGACAAAGTTAAACCCTATATAAGAGTAAAGACCCATAACCCCATTGTCTTAAGGTTTTGGGTTAAAAGTGGTGTCAAATATCTTATTTGTATAAGACCAATGTCATATATGCATAGAACCACAATCTCACAATGACTATGACCACCAATGTCATATATATATATATATATAAGGTTTTGGGTTAAAAGTGGTGTCAAATATCTTATTTGTGTAAGACCAATGTCATATATGTATAGAACCACAATCTCACAATGACTATGACCACCAATGTCAAGATCGGAAG
>Ga0099822_1006115_pt1 | contig 15696 bp, 4 predicted proteins | sample CowpeawhiteBW_FD_76839 | JGI IMG/M metagenome (GOLD analysis project Ga0099822, IMG submission 76839) | Root nodule microbial communities of legume samples collected from California USA - Cow pea white BW | ecosystem: Host-associated > Plants > Roots > Nodule | place: USA: California | collected...
GTTCCTAAAGTTACATATAATGAATTTGAAAATACTTTAGAACGTGATCCGGGAAAGCGTCTTCAAATTTGGCAATACCCACCAAATTAAATTGATGAGGTACGAAGGACTTATCTAAAATGGATTCATACATATCAAATGTGTCTAGAAAATTATCCATATTGTTTAGATTCTATTGTCATGAGTGCTTATTTTGAATAAAAAAAATAATGTAAAGAAATTAATTTTTTTTTTAATTAAAAGAAATTAATTTTTTTTAATTAAAAAAATAATTTATATATAACAAATATAATTTGGCCCCTTAGAATTTTTGGTCAAGTTCCACCACTGAAAGGGTGGGAGAAGTTGTATGTCTCTTTTCATTATTATTTAAACGTTATAAGATGACTTTGAATGGAATAAATTCTTTCGCGTACAAAATACTAACAAATAATAAAAAACAAATGGTTTAATTTTGAAATGTGTTATTTAGTTTCTTAAGTTCAAAATTTGAAATATAAAATTCATTTTGTGTAGGAGTTAATATTATAAGATGGTTAAAATTGTAATTTAGAATTTTAGGAATAATAAGGATCAGAGAGAATAATTAATTATTTTAGCTAATATAAGTGACTTAATTATTTAGTTATGACTTTGTTTAAAATTACAATTAGAGAAAATTATTAAATACATGGAAATTAAATGAAAAAATGTAATTTAGATCGATCGTAAACCATATTGTAATATGTTTTGAATGATTATAATACTTATTTTTTGTCCGTATAATTTTATTTAAATTAAGTATTGTATTCAATATTGATGTACAAATAATTAAATATTAAATAATTAAATATTGTATTAATTAATTTTAAAAAAAATATATTTTCATAATTTATTAATACATAAGTATTATACGTCTAACCTTAAATTTATTAAAATTTTGCTTAAAATAATTTTGTGTATTGTTTTTTTAGTGTATACTTGAACGTTATTATTTTTATTTCGTGAACAAAATACTAAATTTTATCAAATATAAGTTAATAAATTTCATTTGTATACGTTAACGAATTATAGAAAAAATTGTAAAGTTTTTGTATACTGTCAGCCAATTATGGAAAAGTTCTGTATTTATTTACTTATAAAATTTGTGTTCAAAATATATTAAAATTTAAAAGTGAACAAATTTTAATTTTATGTATAATTTTTTGAACAAAATTCTAAATAAACTTGTATTAGGAAAAGGAGAATCCGGAATTCATGCTCATCTCCTCTTTTCTTCCCTTCTTCCCAAACCTCTTTTCTTCCCCTTCCCAACAAATTAAGGAAGGAATAGTCTTCCGTTGCTCTATTCCACCTTTGTAATTACTTAGGTTTCATTGTTCTTTGGGTTAATGGGATGATCGTTTGTGATTTATGGTGCCTTTGGTGTTTTGGATGTTTTTATGATTTTTTATCAGAAATTCCAGAACATACAAATAAATGTTATTGCATTGCACTTTATTTTATGAGAGCGAGAGGTGGTATATATGGAGTGTGCCGAAAAATATGGCGAGATAGAAGAAGAATGAATTGCTGGTATGAAGATAGGTGCAACTGTGTAGGTGCAGAGCTGATAGAAATTTTATGGGTGCAAGAAGTAGTTTTTTTAGACTGCGTGAAATTAAACTAGAATTAATTATAATTGATCTTTTTACGTAAGAAGCAATTTATTCTTACTTTACGTTGAAATTAATTTTTCAATGCGCAAACCAACACATCTATATAAGTCTTTGATTGTTCAAAGTATCTATTTAATAAAATAAATTCAACCATTCCTTATATATGTATTCAGTCTATTTATTTTAGAAAGTTGTTCTTTTCTTCTATTTTATATTAATTAAATATTTTATTAATTAGAAATATATATATATATATATATAGTTTAGAATTTGGCCAAATATATATTTTATACATAGAAGTGTGAAGCATAAGATTAATTAATTGGTTATCTAATTGGAATTATATTCAATCATTCTGCTGAAAAATAATATGAGGATACAAATAATTGTGTATAAAAAGCATTCAAAAATGAGTACAATTTAATTGGAGTTAGTTGTGCCTTGAGATCTAGGGTTGTCTCCCTCCCTTTATTGAATCGTGTAGGGACGTCTTCTTCTAGGTAGCCAACTTAGGGTTAATCAATTTGAAAATAAATTGGGTTAATCATCTAAATTTAGGTAATTAAAAGCTTTTATTTCATTGATCTGACTTTTTTATTAATAAGATGGCATGATTTTTATTTTTGTTTTTCTGACTCTCAATATTAAATAACTCGTTTATTCCTTCCTTAATCTCCTCCCATTACATCCGCAGGTAAGAACAAATTAAAAATAAATAAATAAATAATGGATAAGTTATTCAAGTAAGGACCGTTAATCAAATTAGAACAAAAAGAATTAGAAAAGAAATAACGAATTTAATCAAGTTTGAGAAAAAAATGAAGGAAAACGGATATAATAATGATATCATACCTTACCCACTGAATTTATGATATATTTAAAAATTAATTAAATAATATTTCATTTTAAAATAATGCCCATATCATAAATTATTAATATTACATGTTTTTCTAAAAGAACATGAACAAAAATATAATCAAGTATGTGAAACCTCTTACTCTTATTTCTCTAAGTTATCTCTCCTCATCAAGCTTAAGTGCATCAGCTCACCACATTGAATAAAACACACCTCACAATTTTCTTCGGTCTTTTCCTCTTAAACTCCCACATTCTCCACAATTCTAATCCTTCTTCTTCCGCAAATTCAGTTCCTGGAAGAGAAACCCTTGCAGAGCTCCTCGCTGACTTTGCTTCCAACTCTCTCCCTCACAGTAAGTCAATTCTTCCAAGTCCAATCTTGTTTTACAGTGAATTCAAAATTTCTGCCTCTGTTTTGGGAATTAATCAAGCGTCCTCCTCATCTTGTGTTGTAATGACTAAATTCTCTAGGTTGATCTAAAATCCTGAGCCCCATTGTTGAGAAGGTATCTTACCAAGCTCAAACACCATAGAAAGGTAAGGGAAGCTAACCCTTGTCTTAAATTTGTAGGGAAATCTGTTTGGATGACCTTAGATTGCATGATTGAGTGATGAATTGATGCTTGAACTGTAAAATTGAATGTATTTTAGATTGTGTGGAAAAATTTGGGTTTCTGCATGTGGGAACATGTTCGTAACCTGGTATTTTCATCTGGGCGAGTGGCTCTCGCCTGAGCGAAAATACCAGGAAACCTACTGTTGTTCCTGCGCGAAGCCTCGCCTAGGCGAGCTGAGGTCGCTTGAGTGAGAGACATCCTCGTCTAAGCGACCCAATTTAGCCTGAACGAGAGTTCGCTCAGGTTTTTAAGTTTTGCCACCAGGCAAGATGGACTCGCCTAAGCGAGATGATCCCTCGCCTAGGCTAGATTGTCTAGCTTGAGCGAAAGCTCCTGCAGTGGGGTGTGTGATGTTATACTTTAAAGAGTGGATTTACATGTTTGAAAGTGATTATGTACAATTAGCCTCCTTTGTGAATGGTATGTTGTTGCTAATGCTATGTATGGTGAATAAGATGAATATGAACTGTGAGAAAATGTGGTTGAGATAGAATTTCAAGGGAAATTTTGAAGAGAATGTTAGTGTGTGTGTGTGTGTAAGGACGTGAGGAATCTGTATTGGTTGGTATCCTGAAACTCCAATAATCATTCATGCTCACATAGAGTATAATGGATTATGTCGTGAGGAGTAGCAAGAGGTCCTAGTCTTTGAAATTGATTAAGTCTTAGACGCGAAGAGGACTTACCCTGTGAGTTTTAGGTGATAACCCCTTGTGCTCAAACTCTGCAAAGTTTGGGAACCTTCACAGGTGCAAGCCACCAAGAGCTCCAATGTCACTTACACAATCCGGATATCAAGTCTAGAATTATATAATCGAATTATGTGTGTTGTGAATGATTTTACTCTGTGAACTGTATTACTTTTCTCTCATTTTAGTTAGCTTACCCTTCATGTTTTATGTTTATTTCCTTATGTGTTCTCCTTTGCAATGATCACTTATTATTGGTGTGAACAGAGCCGAATCCAGATGAAGAAACCCCTCTCCTAGACAAGAGCTGATCTTGGCTTGGAATAGTAGTGACTCCCTTTTGAGTTAGATCTCTGGAGTTTTACATTGTATGAGCTAACTCCATTTTGTATAGACTGCACCTCTATATTAGTTATTTATATGGTTATTTTGGATGACTGTATCAGCACTCTATAACTGTCTATCCATACTACTTACTTTGTTGAATCATAATAGGTATGTTTTATTTAGTAGCATGAGACTATTAAATGGGATTTACAAAGTACAAAATTATTATCAAATGATTCACCAATAAAACATTTCTCAATAATACTTTCAATATAAGATTTTTTTTTTTTAATTTTAACTTGCAAATCTTTTTTTTTCATATGAAATTTGATTTTTTGGTTTTTTTCGGTAATAAACTCTTTCACATTTTTATTATCAACACTAAATTTATATGCATTTCCTTTCCTCAACTCTTTTATTATAGATGTAGTTTAATTATTATTATTTAAAAAAAATTCTATTTGGAAAAAAAATTAGAATTATAGAAATATAAAAATTTTGTTTAGAAAACAGTTTTATTTAGGAAAAAAATATATAACAAAATATAAAATTTCTAATTGAAATTTATAAATAAATCAAAATAGAAAAAGTATTAAAATTTACTAAATATTTTAAATATGTTAGTGTAATGAAATATTTTAAAAATTTAGTGTTTTAATATTTAATTATTAAGTGTGAAGATGTTTTTTTCTTTCTTCTTTTTACGGTATTTTTGTTTTTATTTTTGACATATAACACTTGGTGTTTTTGTTTTCAACATACCATATTGTATGTACATTGTATGTTGTATTTACAGTGACAACATGACTTTTCCTTTTCTTTTTTCTTTTTTTACTTCTGAATTCCGTCATTCTGCAACATGCCTAATAAGGAAGAGAGAAAAAATGATAATAAAAAATAAATAAAATAACTTTTTATAATTTTTTTTAGATGAGAGATGAGGAATAGAAATGTGAAAAAAAAGACTGCACCTCCTTTGATATTTTTTTCAAACTCATGTTCTCATCCAAACTCTCATTCCTCAATCTTTTTCTCTCAATTTTTTTCTCCATGATAATCCATTTTAAAAAATTGATAGTACCATTGAGTAGTCAAAGAGTTAAAGATCACCTTAAACTGATTGGATCTCGAAATAGAGTAAGTTCAATTTCTACAATTTATTCTTTGAAATAATTTGTTTTTCCTTTTTCATTTAGAATTTTTGGTTGGATGTGATTTTTCTACACTTTAGGCAGATCTCTGTTTATTAGTGATCATAAAATCATACTCTGATAATTAATTGGACTCTTATTTATTCAGATAGATATATTTTTTGTTTAAGCTTTGAAGTTGTGTAAGAGAAGAACAATATTAAGAATATACCTTAAGGTAATGGAAGCTAATCATTTTATTTATGTGTGATTTGTGTTTATAATTATTTGAATAAAAGTCTCGGATATATGTATTCTAATTGTGGAAATATTAGTGTGGAATATTAGAGTTAATTGTGTTTGTGATTTACAGACTAGAGATATGTAGAATTGTTCGGAGGATAATTTCTCAAGAAAAGTCTAAATGTTAGACTTGTTGAACTCTGAAGGAGGAAAGAAAAAATGTTTTGAATCGTTGAGTCACGTATTAATGTAGCAATATACAATAAAATAGTATTGAGAGGGTGAGTTATGTTATGGATGGACTTTTGTCTATAAATAGATTACAATCGAATACATATGGTGAAATGGAATCTCTATGTTAGACCTGCAATAGAACAAGAATCATTTAATGTGTTTTGATCTTTTGAGCAATTTGAGAATGAATTTTATGTCATTAATGATATATGTAATTGGTATACACTATTTTGGTGTGTTAGAATGCATTTAAGTTGATGATTGTTAGAAAATATAAGATTTTGTTAACTTTGTTTGGATTGATATTGTGAGGTTTGAGTCCAAATAGTATTTTAGAGGAAAAATTACTACTATTATATTTATGTCAAATTGTATTGAAAGGTGATTCCATGAGTGAGACTATCCTGACTTTACTAGTATCTAACTCATGTAGTGAAGAATATCTAGGTGGTGAGAGTCGAATGGAGTTTCATAAAGCAAACAATATGATATGAAATATTATCATGCATAGGGAGCCAGTGAAATTAACCCTGTCATCATTTGGTGAAGAACCTGGGATTTTGGATGTGATTATAAAATGGATAATTTTAAATAAGTGTGACAGGTGCAGAGTCTCACAAGTCTTATGGGAGAGTCTAAATTCCGAGTTGTTTAAGCTGCTTTAAGTTGATATTTGTTTGAGGCTGATACCTAGGTTTTGATTTGATGGATGTGAATCATTTATGTTTTTTTCGACTAGTTTATAAAATGAGTAGTTTGTAGCTTGAGCTATCTGGGTTGAGATTTGAATGAGATAATTGGATAGAGTTGTGATTGATGTGGATAATTAACTTTGTTGAATGAGGAATATGTGAGTTTTTACATTGAGCCTCAAATAAAATGTTCTCTTATGACTAAGCAATTGAGAAGGGAAATATTTAAAAATGAGACATGTAAATATAGGAATTGGGTTTTCTCTAAAATATTAATAACATTATTTATTATGTTGTCCTATCTTATATATTAGTTCTCTTCATTTAAAATGCATTAACTTATCATTATTTTTCTTGTCTTATGTGTTGGTTGGTTTTATTTCTCTATGATGATCGTATATTAATATATATGACCAGAGAGGTAAAACTTATGATGCACGAATACGAATACAATACGTGTATCGAATATGACACGTATCCGATACGTTGATACATTTATTTTAAAAATAATAGGATATGATACGTGATATATAAATATTGAGAAAGGTACAATCATTCTTAAAAGCATAATAAATATATGTTTGTTAGTGTGTGAATCCAAATTAAAACAATATGTATTAAAGTTGTTAACATGAAAAAATATAAATTATTGTCATCATAAAAGTACCACTACAAGAAAACTCTTAAAGAATAACAAATTTTAGTAATAGAAAATATGTCAAAGACCAATTTCCTAATTAGAGACCAATTATTTTGATAGCCACAGCCTTAGTAGCTAATGTTAATGACCAATTTAGAAACCAATTATTTTGAGAGTCAAAACTTAGTGACCAATTTAGAAATCAATTCATAATAGAAACTATTTTAATTATCAATTTAGAGACTAATTATAATTTTTTAGAACTATTTTAGTTGTCAATAATTTTTAGTTTTTAAATTGATACCTAAATTGGTCACTATATAGTGATTAATTAATTTTTGTCACTAAAATTGGTCATTTTTTAAATATTTTCTTGTAGTGTACCATGACTTTATAAATTAGATACTTCATAGATAAGTATCGATAAAGTATTCTAAAATATCATACACGGATGCGTGTCAAACACTAATACATGATCTAAGTTGAAGTATCGGTGCATCATGGGGTAAAACAAATAGTGGTAATAGTGGTAAGACCCCTCACGCTAAATTATTAGTTAATTTTAGTACTCATGAATGTCATTTTTTTTGTTGTTGTGAAAATTGTATTTATTATAGCCTTTCTTTTTATACTTTACATATTGATATGCTATTTCTGAACTAAACGGGACTGATTGTAATTATTTCTAGATATTTATAAATACATGTTAATGAATTTTGTCAAGTCACATACTAAGATTTAATTTTCTTTTAGTTATTTTTAAATTTTTGGTCATTACACATTCTGCACAAGAAAATCAGTAAAAATTTGGTTATCAATTAACCAAATTTTGAACTGGATTTTTTTTTTCAAATTATTTTAGGAAAAGAAAAATATTTTTTAAAATACTCAAACATTTTAAAATTTTAAAATAAAATTACAGAAAAAGCTCTGACTGCTTTTTTTATATTTGTTTTCTAAATAAACTTTTTTAATAATTTTTAATAATTTTTCATTTTATAAATTTTAATTAAAAAATTAATATTTTGTTATGCTTTTAAATTCCTATTTTTAAATTTTTTTTATTAAACAAAACATCTATATTTTTATAGTTTAAAACAAAAACAAAAATCTTTTCAAATAAGAAAAATAAAAAAATGGTAACAACGGTAAAAGAGTTTAGTTAAAGAAATAAAATGTACGTGAATATAGTGATAATAATAAAAATGTAAAAGAATTTGTTGCAGGAAAAAATTCCATAAAATTACCACCGTTTACACAATTTGTATCCTAAATGATATTGATTTCGATGGTTAAAATTCATTTATACAAATAAATTTCTTATAGCTCCTTTGCTCTAATTTATACTAAAGAATATTAAGTTTAATAATTCTTTTGATTTCTGTATTTGTTAAAAAAATAAGTTGGTCTTTCGGTATTTATAATCTTAATTTTAAAAAAAATGTTACAATCTGATTTTTTTTTTTGTTAAATATTTTAAAGTGGGTCAAATATATTTCATCAAAATTAACATTAAAATTAATAAAATAAATCATTTTTATTAATAATTCCAATTTTAAAAAAAAAAATCCTTAACTTATCTTAAAAAATTTAAAACAAAATCAAATTATATTAATTTCTTAAAAATCAAGATAAAATTGAGACTAGAAAGAATTACTGAAGACTAATTTGAGATTTTGTACTGAAGGAGTAATTAAAAAAAAAATTATCTTACAATTTAGATGAGATAATTTTTATTCTTTCCTTTTAAGACCATTTTTACAAACACTTATAAAAAGATTGAATAGATAGCAATACTAAGCATGTCCGCATCCTTATTAATTTATATTGATAATTTGTTCATCTAATTCACATTTAAACCAGTTCAATTTTTAGCATATCACACCTTTCTTGTATACAGATCAAATCACAAATTATAAAAAAATGTCATTAATTAAAATATAATTATTTGACATCATTTAACTTCTTCGAAACAATTAAATTCAATTACAATTGAAATCTACATGGAAAATAAAAATTTAAATCTTAATAAAAAAAGTGTAATCAACATTAAATTATGCAACAAAAAATATTAGAAAACGTCTATTTTTTTTTCATCAATAAAGTTTGATCTCATTTATATGAAGTCAGTTAGTTTTTTTTTTCTCCAACGAACACTGGTTAATGGAGTAACTCACAAAATATATAAAAGAAAAAAAACATCAATTTTTTTTCATCAATAAAGTTTGATCTCCTTTCTATGAAGTCAGCTAGTTTTTCTTTTTTCTCCAACGAACAATGGTTAATAGAGTAACTCATTATTATCCCTGTAAACTTAAGATGACTGATTATATAAATAATTAAAATAACTAAATAAATACATTTTAGAATAAACCATATTATAATTAAATTTTATAATAAACAATTTTTTAAGAAGTAAACTATGCTTTAAATATGTAATAAATACGTATTGAGGTATACGATTATAGTTATTTTAATCGGCCTTGGACCTAATACTATAAGTTTTTTTATTTTATTTTTATTATGATTTAACATTATAACTAAAATAGGAAAGAAAACTTTTTAAATGTTCACAAATTTTAGTGACCAATAATTATTAATAATACAGTGACTAGTTTATATACCAATTTATAAAACTAAAAATTTGTTGTTATTAAAATAATCATTATTATGGATACAAAATTATAATCAATCTTTAAAATTAAGTACCATGATTTTAACTACCAAAAAAATTAGTTACTAAAAATTATAAATTAGTCTCTAATTAATTAATGACCAATTAGAATTTTTTATTTATAATAGTATCTATTTTAGTAACCAATAATTTTTTATTTTATAAATTAATATTTAAATTGGTCACTATAATGATTAACTATTTTTTGTTTCTAAAATTGGTATCGAAGATTTACTTATATTGTAATGGTCCGTATATTTTATCAAGTGACATTTGTCGTCGTTATATTTCACATAAGTCACATATTTAATTAATTTATCAATTAATTCTAACACTGGTTACATAAACAAATATGATGGTACACATTTGTTTACTCTTGACATTAAAAATCCTAAAATAGGATTTTCTTTCAAAAGATGAGAAGAGAGATTATAATATGAGAGAAAAGGTAGAAGATGTTTAAAGTAAAAAGTTTTAACGTTTTTATAAAATAAAATTCTGTTTATAATTTTGACTTTTTAATAATAAAATATATGAATATCATTTATAATTATTTTTTACTCTTAACCTATTTTCTATGACTTACTATTGAAAAGAAAAAGCAATTGATAAAATTGAACCAATATAAGCTAAAAAAATTGTTGAAATTTAAATTTAGAAAATAAAAATGTAAATGAAATTAAGAATCAAAATTACTGTAACCAATTTGGTACGGATTTTATTTTCTTTAATAAAATAAGTAAGAATATGATGTTATAATGATCATAATCAAATTAATTAATTTCATATAAATAATGACTATGATTACTTCTCTTTTTTGTTCTCTTGTAATTTAACATTATGGCAAATACTTTTATTAATTTATATGAAAGGATAAATTTCTCTAATCGATATAATAAAGTCTTGGCCCACCTCACCGGTGAGAGGGATAGGGAAATAATGAAAGCAAGATTTTTCCTTCACATGGAAGAAATTCAAGTCAGCCAACAAGACCAAAGAAACTATTTTATTTTACTTTATTTATTTTTCTTTGTAAAATCATCATTTATTCCCACAATTTTGGTCCACACACACATGTATATATAAAAGGTATGATCAGTGATATTTGAGCAAATTTTCCAATAACATATATAAAAAAGGTAAGAAAAGATGATAATTAAACTTCTTATTTAACTTTAATATAATTCAGTACCTTAATAATTCATAAATGATTTCAACTAAATAAATTTAATATAGTCAACATTTTAACTTAGAAAAATTGAACAACAGAGGAAAACCTCTTGTGAATTAATCTAAAAAGCACGATATATGCAACTTCTCCCCCAAAAGCTTTGATTTCAGCAATGGAAGTGTTTAGCAATGAATTAACTTAATTAACTTCCATATCATGTATGCACATGTTCAATATCCATATAGATAGCGTGCATTTTGTGTAAGAATCTATCAAGTCAGGAAATTTAAAAGTGTTATGTCATAGATTTACATATACATACGGATCTTCCCAGAGATATGTTCGTTCTGCCTTTTCAATTGATACACCGTATCTGTCAATTGCTGTTCACTTTACAATTTTCTAATTTTGAAAAAAGAAAAATAACACTGAGGTGAGAGAAAATAGACGTGATTCACACATTTATTTAGTAAAAAATTATAATTTGATTTCATCTTTTACTCTACACGTGATTTACCGTACATTATTGATTCTAACAAAAATAATAATACATTAATTGATACACACTAAATTATGTCAAAAAAATAAAAAATGAGAGTAACTAAATAAAATAGAAGTCATAATATAATATAATCGTCATTATTTAGTTTTACCCAGTAGGTTTTAGATGACTTTCATCAAATACTTTTGCAGAGAAAAATATGAAGTGAAATTATATATAAGATACTAACCCTCTGAATGAAGTCTTAGTTGGCCAACAAGTTGATTCCATTTATATATCGGTAAGAACTAGATCACAAGGTTGACTTTTGTTGATCTGTTAATAGAAAACACATGCAGTTTTCATCCCATTCCGCAGCATAATGATTTTCACTATATCATCAACCAGAGAGAAAATCAACGCAACGAATTCACTTAGCACCTTGATTGTGTAAGCACAATCCATGATTATGAAACAAGGATCTGAATTCATTGATGGAGTGAAAGTGAAATAGATTTACTTTGAGAGGAGAAAAGCAATTAATCCAATTAATGTCTAATTGTGCACATCTATATTCAGTGGTTGTAGATCTGGAAGTTGGGAACTCCTAATCATAACCAGTCGAATATGTATATACAATTTAGAAGTACCGATGAGTATATATAAGATCAGTAAACAAATGAAAAACCAACGCATAATTGCATATGCAAGTGAGAAATGAACAACTAAAATCATAGGAAGACGCACCGAATAACGCCTTACTGTCACTTGAACACATGCCACCATCCTCTCTTGTTTCTTTTCTGCAAGAACGAAGCCGATTCGAATACAATCTTCAGATTTAGCCAACACACAAGAACAGGAATTGAGCCATCCAGAAAAAGTAGAAGACAGAAAAAGCAACAATGAATATATAATCGTATGCATAAATTGAAGAAACCTTTTCTAGGGTTGTATGAAGATACGAAGAGGAGGATGAGAAAGCGAATTAGGGTTTGTATATGCTTCCGTTCAACAGGTGAAGCAGCCACATGATCTGTTCTTACCGTTAAAGAAGGTAAACTCAGATCATGCTGGCAGCTTCAACTGCTGCAGGTGCACGATAAGAGGGTGTAAAAATATATAATCCATGGCGGCCTCCATAGAGTCTTGATATGTATAGTTATTGTGAGGCTATATATGCATGTATATGTGTGTATATATATACACAGATCTTGTGTCGTTGTTCGTGGTTTCTCCAAGGTTGAGGATTGCGTAGAGATAAGAGCGATGGGAAGATGGCAAACGTATAGCTAGCAAAAGCATAATAAAAGTATGTGGTTCCTTTTTAATTTTTTGTCTCCCTCTTTTGTACGTTTTTTATTAGGCTACATTTTGGACCATCTCCGGTTCTAAGTAGCTAGTTTTGCTGTTTCCACTGTCATCTTTTTTGTCTCATATGACAAAGATAGATCACTGTCTTTCTTTCTTTTTTCTTAATTTGTATTTTTGTGTTATTTCGGGGCCTGGGATTTATTTAACGTGTTACAGCAGCATATATTTTTGAAATTTTGATGGAGTTCCTTTTGAGAAAAACATGGAATTGTTCCAAATTGATGGTCTGGGGAGTTGAAAAGTTGGGATGAAAGGGATGTAGGGGTTGAAGAGAAGAGTGTCCATTAATCACGGGGTGTTGGCGATTTTGGTAAGATGGGAGTTGAATTAAGGAAGGGGAAGCGAAAGCAGAAAGCATTTAGAAGATGATGAAAAGTAAAAGAAGGAGAAAGATGTGTGCATGTGGTCCTATGGTTGAAACGAATTTAATAATATCACGCTCACGCCACCACATGCAGACACACTCTAGCGAGCGAGAGTTTCCATATATCTCTCAACGGCCTTTTAAAACTTTTGTTGGATGAAGCTTTCATGCTTTTTCTCATATTGTCTGTGTTGTATGTAAGGTAGGCATCAGTTAGAATGAACCAAATAGAGTATGGGAACAATGAGTATCTAGGGGACCATTTTTTGCAATTTGCACGGTTGCGATTCATTCCTCTAACCACAATCACACAAAACCAACATTTTCACAACTTTTCTCTTTGCTCTGCATCATTAAACTCCATGTTTCTCATTAATACCCTTTCTCTTCTTTACGAAAAAGGGACGTCATAGCTTTTTCCTTAACCTTTCTACCTAAACTCCCACTCAACTTAATCTCTTAATTAAACATCGTATGATGATAAATTAGGTGAGCTTCTTTTTTCTTTCTTCCTAGATTCATGTGGACACAGAATTCTCTTGGGATGAAATGAAAGCAAGCTGATTCCATACACACGCGCACACACTTTTTGTTCATTTTTCTAACAAGAACAATTTGTTGGGTTATTAATGTTTGGAAAATGAGTTGAGGATACGAAAGAAGTGGTTATTAATTTTTGTGAACCCAAGAAAAGGAGTTTGCAGAGTAGAATCCGGTTTTTACTTGTCCCAGATATATGATGAAATTGGTCTCCATAAAGTGGTAATTATCAGAGTTGTTGGAATGGTACTGAACCCAATGTTGTGCACATGCTGCTACAATTATAAAAAAGAGCTTGGTTTGGGTGGTTAAACATGATACTGTCCCTGAATTTATATTTTTTTTTATTGAGAAATTTTAGTTGTTAGTTCCTTATTTTAATTTTTTAATTTTTTAATTTTCTTATTTTTATGGAATGTGATATGAAACGGGGCATGATGAAAAGTTTGAGAATTGATTGTGATTAAAGTATTCCCCCCAAACTAGTAGTCACCCCCAATACCAAATTGTCCCGCCAACGAAGATAAAACATTTTGAAGTGAGACAAAGAAACAGAGTAATGTGCTACCCAGTCTGCTGCGACCACTCTACACCCTATGGTAGTTGCATTACATGTGTTTTAAGGTTTTCAATCTTTAACATTTAATTAATTCAAATCATTTTTCGATTACTTTTTACTCTTCTATTTTTAGATAAAAATATTCAACACACTACGGAAAGGATTTTTATCTTATCTTTAATCAAAATTCTCATCTAATTCTTTGTTGAAAAATGAATAATCAAATAATATTACTAATAATAAAAATATAAATAGTATAATAATAATTATTAGAACAATAATAATACTATATATACGAATAAAAGAATATTAATCAGAACCAATAATTATTATAATAATAATAATAGATAATAAATAAATAAGAAAAATGAATAGAAATATCATGGATTAAGACAGGTAGAACACTCTTCTTAGAGAAAAACATTCCTACTAGATAAGGCAAGAGAAAAGTCATATGCACTTATCTCCTTAGATACAATGTCTCATCACATAATCAATCGAGTAGAGGAAATACTCTCTGAACCTTATGAATACTCATATCTTAAAAGATAAGTTAGAAAAGAATACAAAACACTTTTGTATGAGCTCCAGTGTTTTTGTTTGTATCTATTCTCATTCATGAATGTATGTATTTATAGGTGAAAGAAAGATTTAAAAATCGATTATAATAAGTTTGATTAAATAAAATATTAATTAATAATAAAAATATAATAGTTAACCATAAATAACATCTATCCATGAAATTAAAAGTCCATCAAAACATTAATAACCATAGAATAATATTTTAGTTACATGTTTTTTTAAATTATATTAAAATATTTCCCACACTTTGATCCTTATTTTTAATCCATAAATATTTATAATTGAGATTAGCTGGTGAGATAAAAAATTAAAGATTCTTTTCTTTTATTTTCGTTCCAATATCTGATGTTGTAGTTATGCCCTAAGTGAATAAATGTCCCAAATTAATGAAAATTGTTATTATTTTATTGCCTGATTATCTTTTTTTTTCTTTTATGATATTTTTCTAATGTTTTGTTATATATTTAACATTTTTTAAATATCATCATTTGTTCTAGATTTTTTAGTATAAAAATATGCTTAACATGTAGTTTTTGGAATATGTTTTTATTTTGGCTAAAATAGAGGATTGATTAGAAGAGAAGTTACATAAAACTTAAAGGAAAATGATTTTTTAACAATTAAATTTGGACAACTTTTTCTTACAATCAGAAGTTATATCTTCTAAATGGCTATCAATTTTGTTATTTTGTTATTTTTATGTATTTTAAAACCACTTAGAAGATACCAACTTAGGTTATAAGAGAAAGTTGTCAAAAAATATCATTGTCCAAACTTAAATAACTTTTTATGAGATTGATAATATATATATATATATATATATATATATATATATATATATATATATATATATATATATATATATATATATATATATATATATA